>ERZ1035006.51-NODE-51-length-89908-cov-57.731072_pt1 | contig 89908 bp, 141 predicted proteins | sample MGYA00520694_ERZ1035006 | MGnify/ENA primary metagenome ERZ1035006 (study PRJEB33766, sample SAMN09781746) | gut metagenome | biome: gut microbiome | host: Homo sapiens | place: Madagascar | study: EMG produced TPA metagenomics assembly of the PRJNA485056 data set...
GTATATATTATATATAAGGAAGCGACACGGAAAAAGCTGTAGGCCTGGGGAAAAGAAAAAGCCCACGACCAGAAAAAGAAACACCGTGTTTTAGCACGGCTTGGAATCTTTTCCGATCATGGGCTATATACTCTATATATCCATATCTAGGCTACATATAAGTACTATATATAGTAGCTTGATTACATAATACAACAATATGAGGTGTAAATCAAGTTAAATATTTTTAAAAGTGCAAGTTGCACAAATTGAATATAACAATTCAAAAGTCAGAAAACATAAAAAAGACAATCCACTTTTAGGATTGTCTTAGAAACTATTCTGCAATATAACTATAAACATACTGCTTTAAAAGCTTCGTGTAATTGTCGGACTCTGCGAACCACTCTGACAAAAGGTCACTATCTGGGCGAGTATCGCCAGGTTCGGCAGCTGCACGCGCGATTGGTAAAAGATCTTGATTTTTTTGTACAACGGCATCTGAAAACGAGTTGATCAACGTTTCTTTTAAAACTTCTGCATCGTGTGTCCGCTGACGGAGAAAAGAAACAACTTTGTCCCACTCTTGGCGCGTTGGGAGTCTGTAAGTTGCTGCTGCAAGCTTTGAAAAAGCTATTCCGCGTGCATATGGGGTGACAAGATCACAAGCAGGAATTGAAAGTGCTTGTGATGGTGTGATTTTAAGGCAAGAAAGACAATCTCCAGAAGGGATTGTTAAAAGTGATAAAATTTCTGCTGTATTTTTGGATTGTGTAAGCTGCTCTAGCTCGTAAGGGGTGATAGGATGATCACCAAGAAAAAGTTCATGCTGGAACACGAACTTTTCAATCTTGCGTTTTAATTGTTTTGGCTTCAACTTATCTTCCTTTCTCCCGGCTCTAACCTTGCCGGGCAGGTGTGAATTACTGTTCAAAAGTGGCAAGTGCTGCACAGATACCGGCGGCTTCTTCTTTGTCACATCTGCGCTCAAGCATAAGCTGGTAATAGTCACTGCTTCGCCATCCCCCATCAAAAAGGGCGGCAGCCTCATCCGTTGCCAGTGCGTCAGATTTTACTTGCTGTGCTCTCGCTGTAAACTCATCGTATGGCTTTTCATGGCTTGAATCGGAAATTATATCAACATCAACGCGGCGGTTGTTGTCTGGGTCTTCATCATCGACAAAATCACCTGTGCAATTTTGCCAGTCAAAAGCATAGTCAATGACGTCATTGATGCTATCCACCTTATAAGCCCCTTGACCATGCTCAAAAGAGCCATCAACTAAAAGACCAACACTGAGGTCTTGGCTATACTGGCCATTGTTCCATACTCTCATAGTAATTTCTACGAGTCTTTTTCCGTCTTCAATCTTCATTTTTTACCTTTCTGCCCTCGTAACCTCCGGGGCGGGCGCTTTGACATTTACCAGATTTCAACATCAAGCTTGTCAGCTGCTGCACTTATTACGTCCTCTACGGTGTCACTGTCGGCGCTTTCGTACTCATCCGCCATGTCAGCCAGCTCACACAGGCGGCGGCAGTTAAACTCAACACACTCGATATACTGCGCGTTTGTGTAGCAATCTGGCGTTGCCTTCGTCTCTGCGATTAAATCGCCATTTTCCGGGTGATACTCCATCTCCTCAAGCTCTTCTGCTACTTCTTCCATAGTTTTTCCGCCCCACTGGTAAGACTCGAACGGGTCTGCATATGGCCAGTTTTCGCGAGCTGCTGCCAGAACTGACAGTCCTGTTCCCGGATCAGCTTCAAAACCGTCAAGAACGTTTACAACCTTGCCGCTCTCATCGCGTGTCACTGCCTGGATAGTGCCGCCATTGCTCTCGTAAAATTTTGTTGTATACTGCTGCTTCTTTGTCATATCTTTTTACCTTTGCCCTTTGGGGCTTCCTTTCTCTCTTTGTGTCTTTAGTATAACTTAAAAAAGTTACTATGTCAAGACTTTTTTTGAAAGTTTTTTAAAATTTTTTCTTCTTCGGCCTGGTCTGGTGCATAGTATATAAGATGCTCCGGTTGCATGTGCAAAATGCAGCATATACGATTGATAGCCTCAAGGCTTATGCGTGTATCTCCTGCCTTGATCTTCCGCCATGTATCCTGCGACAAAACACCGCTTTTCTGCGCTGTGTAGGCTGTAACGCCTGCGGTAGCCAGTGCACTGGCTACGTCAAATTTAAACTTTATCATACTTGTAGTACTCTCCTTTCGCGTTTGGTGTATCGCTACATATATATAGTAGCTTTTTGGCGGCGAAAAGTCAAGAAAAAATATAACTAAAAAAAGTTATAAAAAGTCTTGACATAACTTTTAAAAGTGATATAATAAGGGTGTAAACAAAAAAGCCGGTTGCACTACCTACCAAGCAAACGCAACCGGCACCAATCAAAAAAAAGAAAGGTAGCTTGATTATACATCAAGCAAAGGAAAAAAACAATGTTATATTCAGAGTTAGCAAAAACTTACAGAAAGCTTTTCAAGAAGTATCCTAACATTTCTAGTCTTCAGGATTTCAGCGGCAAGATTTTAGAAGAAAAAACAACTTACATCAAACGCGGAACGCGTTGGGTTGAGACAAAGAAAGAAGAAAAAGAAGTATCGGCAACTTATGTTTTTAATGTATTTGATGCAGTACAATTTTTTAAAGACTTAGGCGGATACGAAAAAGTAAGTTGTGGCTATACAAAGGCCGGGTATCTTCCAGACGAGTTACTAAGTATCAGCCCTAACAGAACGGAAAAAACAGTAAGAAAATATTATTTCATTTAAAAAAAATAAGGTGGGCGAAAATGCCCACCTTTTTATTTGCTCCGTGCCTGATCAAGTAGCCGCTGCGTCTGCTCCTGGCCGTATATATCCATGATATCAAGCTGATACCGTGCATCAGTCAAGAGCCTTTGCAGGTCTACCGCTTCCGGGTCTGGTGTATGGTTTTTGGTCTTCTGGCTGGACGGCTCCGGCTCTGCCGTAGGTGCTGCAGGTCCTTCTGCATCTGGTGCCGCTGATCGGATACTATCGCGGTCTATAGCTGCATCGGCTGCATCTGTCAAAAACTGCGCTAGGCTTTGCCCTCTGGCGGCCGCTGCGTCTAAATACTTTTGCTTACATCCTTTTTTCACGCGAATATTTATTTGCTCAAGATGTTCTTTTTGATACTTCATGATTGCGTTTTTCTGCGCTTCTGAATACTTGCTCATTTTATACCTCCTATAAATAAATGGTCCTATTCCACCACTAGCATAATTATAGCATAGAAATGTAGTGCTAGCTATAGACAAAATAAACAAAAAATCTATAGCTAGCTTGTGAAATATCACAGTTGACTATAGCTAGCTATAGAAGTATAATACAGTCAGAAACAAGGAAAACAACAAACACAGAAAGGAAGTAAAAAAATATGAAGAGAACAAAAAATATGATTTATAAGGCATCCGATGAAGCAAGAGAGCTGTTTTTATATGCTACTAACTCAGGCGTTTTGTATGATCGCCAAATTAAGCCGAGTATCGAAAACCTCAGAAAAAAAAGCAAGAAAGGGGACCTTTGATAAAGACAAGGCGGCAGACCTCTTTTATTATGTAGCTACAAGCGCTTCGGCCATGTATGATAAAGATTTTGGATTTAGCTTTTCTGTCCAGCAGCGCTTTACAGCCGCGGTTGATATGGTTGATTTTTACATTGATGAAATAGAAGAGATTTAAGCCGAAACGCCCCGGCTTGGGGCGTCCGTTGGGGATTGCCTCCCGGCGCTGATGATGGCAGGCAAGAAAGGGAAAAGTTATGACAACATTGCGTATTATTAGATTAAGTGAAAGCGATCCGGCTATGGTGCACGGTTTCCATTATAACGTCCAGATCTGGACGAAGGACAGCGGCCACGGCTGGTGCTATGCCGGAAACGGCAAGTTTTTAAAGACTGCAGGCGAGGTCCTGAAGTATGGCAAGGAACACGCCGATTTTTACAATGGTGACATGTACAAGAATTTTTACGCCTGCATGAGTGAGGAAGACGTTGAATATTTTGTAGGTGTTTACAAGTGGCACGTCTTCCGTGTATATCCAGACGGAAAAATTACAAGGGCAACTGAGCAAGAATGCGAATTGGCCGGAAAATGGTTTAAAAGAGAGAAAGGAAAGTGATGATCACAACAAAAATTGTCTTGCTGGGCGATACTCACCCGGCAAGGCTTCGCGGATATGGCTGCAGTGTGCAGATTTTTGTAGATGGCGAATACAGCGATATTTGCAAGCTGTGCCGGACTCTGGCAGATGCTGAAAGCTACGCCAAGGAATTTTAAGCTTTGCGTTTCTCCGCTTTAGGCGGCGAGGTTCGCGACCTGGGGACGCTTTACCGGGAAAACTGGAACAAAAAAGGAGATATAAGCAAATGAAAGTTAAAGAATTTAAGTCCACGGAAGAATTTGAAAATTATTTTGAGACAGAGCGCTACAATGAATTAACACCCATTGTTGTAATGGAAAAGGGCTATTGCAAAGCTGATTTTACAACTTATTGCAAATCTTGGAGAACGGCTATCAGAAGAGCAAAGAAAGCGTTTTTTAGTTATGCTGAAATAGTAGAACAGCTAGAGGGAATTGAAGGAAGCTGCGAAAATGGCTATTTTAGCCTTTCCGAAAAATATAATGGCAATTATAGCGGCGGTTGGTTCTATGGTGTAGAAGAAGTATCGGAGGGTATTTGGTATATTTATTTATCGTTCGTCTACGATATTGATATAGCAGAAAAATACAGAAAGAATAGAAAATGTTGATTATGCAGTGCGGCTGCTGGTGTGGCTCATCCTGGCTTGATTCGGGGGTGATTCTGGTTCAATTCCGGGCGCGCTCTTCTCCCTTGATCGGGGAATAAAGAAAACTAAAAGAAAGGTTAAAACGATGATTTTACAGACGGTATCTATCAACGCAGCACCGCGAGAGCTGCATATAAAGCTTTTCAAGGCTCACGGTGAAGAGCTAGAGAAGTTGGAGAAAGAAATTGCAAGCCTTGACGCTGTGGCTCTTGTGTCATGGGCGCGAGTATTCGAGGCGGTAAAGGCTCCTAGTGTGGTGGCACACTGGGAAGTGCAGCACGAAATTGACGGCAAGACATACACGGAGCAACGCATATTGCACGCATCCGTCAAGAATCCGGGCTGCATTCAGTTTTCTACAGCTCACATTTACCCAGACGAGTATATCCCGGTGATGGATTCACAATTTAAAAATGCGGCTGATTTTTTTCGATATGAAGCGCCACTGTCGGCGGCTGTTACTATCGAAAAGGTTGCGTGAAACGGAAAGAGGTGATAAGATGAAGGTAATTTGGGAACCAAACCTGCAGATTGAGAAGATGCGCAGCAGTGCAGAGCGTGCTATTCTCTGCCAAAAGTCAAGAGGATTCAAGACAACGATTGAAAAAAACATGAAAAAATGTTTGATGCAGTGGCAATGGGCATTAGTGACTTGTTACTCGGCGTGCTGATTTTTGGCAATATGGCAGTTGCACTGTATTTTGGGAGTGTTCGATAGGAAAATATAAAACATTTTGCACAATGCTTACAATATACAAGCAGTATTGCTATCTTATAATAGTGCATATTGACAAAGAAAGGAAGGGCAAATATGAACGAAGTAAGCGAAGAAGTAACTAAACTGATAAGTGAATGGGAAAGTGAAGTTCTATTATCGGGTAGTCCTAAACAGATAGCCTGGGCGAACAATCTAAGAAGAAAAGCATTGAAACAATTGGCTGAGGATTCGTTACAACCACTAAGGTTTCGGCTTAGTTGGATGGCTATGAAGTATTCTGTAGTAACTTTAGCAAAGAAGGCCGAACAAGGAGGATTCAACAAGTTCCTCCTTGACAACTTTAAGGAGATGTATCCTGCATTCGCTACTCGCGATCCGGATAACGCTCCGAGTAAAAAGGAAATACTAGCGGAGAAAAAGCAACTTTTTGATGCAATATCGAAAAAGATCCGTGGATTCAAATCGGCTTCTACTTGGATCGACGCGGATAGAAGAACTTACGGATTGCCGATTGATCTGGCCATTTTAAGCGTTCTTTCCAGAGGTACAAAAATTCCAAAAGGAGTCCTGAGGGAATGGGAATTGGACATATTTAGCGAGCAATAAGAAAATGGTATAAAATAATATAAAACGGGCACCGGGCAAGCTACACAACCCGGTGCATACCACGAATTAAAAAGAGAAAAAAATAAGAAATAGAAATTGTGGAGAAACGCAACGACGCAGAAAGGAAAATAGAATGCCAAAAAAGCAAGCGGAGAGGGGGAGAGCATAAATGAGTATATAAACGGACTGATCAACGCGGACCTAGAAAAGAAAAGTGGAATAGCATAACAAATAAATTAGGCATTGGGTTAGCAACCTGGTGCATTTTCTAAAAAAATAAAGATTATGCGCATAATGTGATATGATAGAATTATCAAAAGGAAAGGAACTACCGAAGAGGTAGGAAGGCAAAGAAAAATGAACGAAGAAAAAATGAAACGAGTATTAGAAGCGGTAGTACAGCAAAAGCCACTTGCCAAAAATGATTGGCCGAGAGGGCACGAAGAATGGGGATGGTTGCTGGATAGAACATGTAATGTATACCAAGGCTTTGGATTTCAGAACAAAACATTAACAAAATCAGTTCAAGCTGTAGCCAAAGATTTTTGGAAATTTGTCGACAGAGTGTATCCGGAACATGAGGAATCATGGCCGGACTGGGTAAAGGATCTTGCTGCTGAGTTTGCTTCCGGCGATGAAGATGATGAAGACGAGGAAGAGAAAGAGCCAACAGAGGAAGAGATACGAAATAAGAATATAGAACGAACCCAAAAGTTAAGGGCTACAATTGAAGAATTTCAGAAAAATTGCACAGAAGAGTATTTAATGCAAATGCCAGCGGAAGAATTAGAAGCATGGAAAACATTAGCGAAAATCGACTGCCATTATAAAATCCAAGTGTGGTGCGGATATAGAAGAGAAACTACAATCACAAGCGATTTCGTAATCGACGATACGGCAGTAAATTTAATACGAGAACGCGAATGGGTAGAAGAAACACGAAAACATAGAGTTGCGCATTATTTCTATTGCTATAAAAGAATATAAAAAGATGCTGCCATACCGGTTGCAAGGAGAAAGAAGGGTAAATATGAATTGGGAAAATTTGCTGAAAGTGTATGAAGATATGGGTGTTGAGGATATTATCCCAATAGCCCATACAAGAATTTTACCACATATAAAGGTATTGCTCGATGAAAACGGAAATTACATAGGGGCGATGTTAAACGGTAAAGACCGTTTTACTATTCCGTGCACCATTGAATCTGAATCAAGGACAAGTGGAAACAATCCACATCCGATTCATGACAATATGCAATATTTGTCGGCAGACTATAACAAAGAAAAACACGATAAATATATGGAACAATTAGAAGCCTACATTTCTGAAGTAGATGACAAATTGGCAAAATCAGTATACAGATTTGTTCAAAAAGGATTGATGAGGGATGCTTTGCAAGGATTTCTAAAAAAGATTCCTTGTCCAGAAGAAAAAAACTGTGGTTTGTTTTGTGATGGCTCCGCAGGAAGAATTGATAAGAGCAAGTTTTAGTGGAGAATATGAAAAATATTGCCTGAATCTTCTTCGATCAGGAGACGGGCAAAACAAGCAATGGAAAGACTATTATCTTCATAGTTTGGAACCAAACGGAATGTGTAGCATTACAGGAAATAACGATTTTATTCCTGCAACTTATCCGAAGGGCATTAGATTTGCGGGTGATGGGGCAAAACTTTTTATTGCGTCATCTCGTAATATTATGTTGAAAGGAATGCCGGCTCTTGTACCTGGTTACATAGCGTCACAAAAAATACTGCATACGCTTCAATGTCTGTGCTTTGAGGGACCACAATGGGCAAATCAGGTAATGCGCGACAATTTAAAATCTTTTAAAGAAATTGATTTAACAGCGGATGAAGAGAAAATAGTGAAAAGGTATATAAAAAGCACACTTAAAGAAGGTAAGGCGAGTCAAATAACTTCTGACTGTAAATAAAGGTTGGAGAATGTAAGAATTACTAATTGAAAAGACCGAAAAGGATGTGAAAATGGCACTGGAAGTGATTCGAAAGCAGAAAATTGAGAGAGGGGGTGAAGATGAATGATTGGTAAATATAATATTCAGATAGGCGATGTATTTGGGCAATGGGAAGTAATAGGGCAAGGCAGCAAGCCCTATTACTCAAAGTGTAGATGTACTTGCGGTACGATTAGAGATGTAAGCAACAGATCTCTTTGCGCTGGTGATTCTAAATCTTGTGGATGTAATAAGGAATACTTAAAAGCCAGACGAAAAGAATCTTCGGTTAAGACTGGTGATCGTTTCGGAATGTGGAAGGTGATTGGTGAATCAAGTAGACCGTATTCAGTTCTATGCAAATGTGACTGTGGGACAGTTAGAAACGTATATAGTCGTATGCTATTAGCAGGTAAATCTAAATCTTGTGGGTGCAATAAGGAGCATGTAAAAACTACCTCTAAAAAAATATCCGAAACCAACTTGAGAATTGCACAGAAAAAAGTCGGAACTAGTATCAATGGATTTAGAATTGTAAGTATTTTTAAGAAAAAGGGGGAGAATGTTTTTTATTGCAAAGCTATATGCCCAGTTTGTGGAAAAGAAACAGAAACCAAGTTGTCCAGATTGAAAAAAAATTATATGTGCGTAAATTGTAACCGTAATAATGGGGACTTTTTGAAAGAAATACAGAAAAGCTGCTATGTGGATGGTTCTTGCTTGCCAAGCATTAGATCAAGAGAAAATGGAACTGTCAACAAAAATTCTAGTACAAAAGTAAACGGGGTTTCGCTTCAAAAAGACGGAAGTTATAGAGCATATATAACATTTAGACATAAACAATATCATTTGGGAGTATATGCTAGTCTGGAAGAGGCAGCATCGGCACGCAAAGAGGCTGAAAAAAAACTCTTTGGTGAATACATAAAGAGTCATCAGGGATGGGAAGATGAGCTAAAAGAAATCGGAAAGAGACATAGAAAAAAACCATAATAAAAAGTAGGGATAGAATCAAATCTATCCCTATTATTTTACAGTTCTTGACAGTACTTTACATTATTATACATTATTTTACTGTAAAATAATGTTAAAATCTATCGGCTTTTCTTACGGCGCTGCTTCTGTCTCTGCTGTTTATATTCGGTTCTTATGACCGTGATATTTCCGACAGTTTCCTCAGTTCTGATGCGCTTCAAACTGCCAACATAGGTTATTATGCTGATTTCGTGTTTTTTTCCACTTCTACTGCCCATATCATCCCCTCAACTTTCTCGTAAGCTGCTGTCCAAATGATTCTCGATACGTAATTTTTGCATCTGTGTCCACATCAATAGGACGTCCAACCACTAAAATTTCTGTAGGATGGAGTCGGGAACACATTTCTTTGAAGCCCTGTCGATAACACTCCTTGCCTTGATCGGTAAAGCAGCCGTTTGTGCTGACTGCCAGCGTACTCTCTTCTGGTAGCCCTTCAAAACAAAACTCAAACGTCTCTGTGTTTCCCCAACCTACAGTTGGAATGACGTTACAGCCGTTCATAAATAGCCACCATGCCAGGGCACGACTTCTGTACACTTGATGCAGCTGCACGACCTTTGGCATAGAGTCGTAGAACGAGAAGTCAGGAGCGCATATGTATTTAAAATTTTCAAGTGTTGGAAGATACTTTTGCGGCTGATTCCATAATGGCTCGAACCGCGCATCGTCAATAAAAAAGTGGCAAAGCGCCTTCTTCGGATTTTTTTCTTTCACCGCCTCACAAAATGATACTGCATTAAGCCCACTCAGAGCAGCATGTACTGGGAGCAGTTTCGGAAATCCCAGCGGAGTAAGTTCGGATTGATAAAGATATCGCTCACGGAGAACATCTTTTTGCGTGTGAATCTTTGTGTACATCTGCCTTCCTTTCTGGCATATTGCCTAAAGTCGTGCGTGTACTGCGATCTTTATTTTATGCACAGTACCTAATTATATTGTTTCCTAAAAGCTGATATATAAGTTCGTCTGCAACAGTTACTATACTCCTGCCAAAAAGGCTTATAAAGTCTGCGACAATTTCCTCTGTTTCAATCGGGATAGAGTATCCATATTCCATTGCATGAACGTGTGTCAGCTCATGGCATAGCACTTTATCAATCATCTGGCTTGACAGATCATTACACATAAAGACGATCTTTAAATTGTTGTCGGTTACACCGAGAGTATATGTTCCGTCACTGCGTTGCAACTGCGGATCACCAGGGTTGACAAAGCAAACTTGCCAAGTGTTGTTATTTACTGTAAAAAACATTTGATACCCCCATTATAGCACATTTATAGCAAGTGCGCAATTGAAATAAAACCGGGAGCATCTGCCCCCGGCTGTACCATTGATTATATACGCTGTACCCAGTTTGTCATCTTGGTTTTCATCATTGTTTTTTCGGAAGCTGAAAGCCCTGGCATGATCTCTTTAAGGTCTTCGTCAATGACGGCCAGCAAGGACTCAAGCCCTCGCATGTTTGCGTCATTGTCTTCCTTGGTGTTAGCTTTGTGCATGTCCTTAGTCTCACTGTATGACCTTCTAGCACGGTCATATCGGCTTTCTGACTTCATTCCCATATCTTCTACACTTCTACCATCTGACGGCATTTGGGAGCCTCTAAGTGGGTCAGAGTAGTACATGCGCCCAAAGCGGAGTCTATCAAGATCACGCATACGCTCTTCTTCTGGCATATCAGCCCACTCATAATACATTTCTGGTGTCATGTGCCAATAAGGTGGTTCGTCATAACCGCGTCTGCCTGTGGTCCTTGTCCCTCTACCCTTTGGGGCAAATCTGCCGTTAGCGTATCTGTAGCGGTCGTAATAGCGGCGTGACGGGTAATCACCGTATTGCTCAACCATTTCCATGATTTCATCATCGTTTTGCAGCTTATCCATTGCCTCAATGATGCGATAATCTTTATCAAAGCAAGCAATGTTCTTAACGATTTCAGTCCAATCTTTTAAATCATCAAGATTCTGACCTTCGAAATTATCAATTCCGATAGCTTTGGCTTTTTCTTTGACACATTCCAAAATCTCTTTAGCCCATTTATGCATAGTCTACCTCCAATCAAGCAACTCTATTCACTATAAGGTTTGCATTGGCAACCTCAATAGCAACGCCACTTGTATTCTCAACTGCAATATTTACGCAGCAGCCACGCGGAACACTGATAAAAATGCCTGAGGACACATTGTTAAATTGAGATACTGCAGCTGGTGTTGAAATCATCTTGGAAGCAGGCACCGGCTCACCACTGATAGCAACGGCTAATGATATAGGAGCCGCAGTTCCACCGGCTGGAAGAGCTATATTCGCGGAGAAGTTTACAAAAAACCGTGCCTGACACTGATTCGTAAGACCTCTAAGAGTAATGATTCCACTGCCTTCACGGTGCTGTATGCAGTTTGAGCCCTTAACAGATGTGTTTGTAAAAGTTAAATTTTCATTTGCCGCAACTTCCTGTGTTGCGACTGCAACATATTCTGCCATTTGATACCTCCTTAAAATAAGGGACAGGCTCTATTTCGAGTCTGCCCCTTTGCTGATAGTAATACTGCGTTAGTTAGCAGACATAACCGTTTTGGTTAAGATACCGATATTTAATTTTGTCAGCAGTTGCAACCGCTATTGCATCCGCATCCATAAGCATAGCCATAGAGATTAGATGCCGGGAAAGACGGTACTGGAGTAGGTCTTACAGCGTCAATAATCTGATTGGTCTGTGCAGCCATTGCTGTGGTAAGCAGTGCACTCTGGCGATCCTGTGAAGCAGCTCTGCGAAGATCATTGTTCTCAGCCTGTAAGGCAGCAATCTTGTCCTGGCAAAGGTAGTCAAGGATGCTTCTCACACCTGCATTCTGACTGTCAATAATATCTCTGGTGTTGTTGTTCATAGTGTTCTGCAATGCGCAAGTGTTAGTTGCCATATTGTAATTTACACCCTGAATAGCTTCGCGTGTCTCGCAGCAGCAGTTAGCTAACTGTGCCTGCAGAGCATTTGTATTTTGCATATTAGCTACGGTATCAGCGTTGATAGCCTGCTGAATGCCATATCCAGTCTGCATAATGTTTGTGTTGATCCCATTGAATCCGGTTAACATGCTATTGTTAACTGCGTAAAATCCATCACAAATACCATTGTTGATTCCGTCTAACTTTCCAACAATCGCTTGGTGATCAAAACCACGCTGAATTGCGCTATCTGTGTAGGCTGCCGCGGTAGAACCCATGCCACCACCGTTATTGCCCCAACCGCCGAAGCCATTACCCCAGCCGAAAATGGCGAAAATCAAAATGATCCAGATCCAGCCCCAGCCGTTGTTGCCCCAGCCACCGCTGTTGTTGCCGTTACCATCAATGCTAGCCACTAATGGTACACTACAGTTTCCTGAGTTAAACATACTATTTACCTCCGTAATATTTTTTATATACATAATCTTGCGCAAGAATTAGTATCATGTTTTTATTGCATTCCAAATTGACTTTTTATCTGACGAACTGCGTCATCAACATTTATCCCTTTTTCTTTACAAAGGTTGCGTGCTAATTGTTCTACACCCTTTGTATCGCCTTTGTTTGCCATATCCATAGCATTCTTTAAAATGGGATTGCTCATGGCTTGGCTGTTTCCGGCCATCTGCTGCAAAAATTGTTGTGGATTCCTCATGGCTTGAAATAGCTGAAATGGATTATTCATTCTCATTTGCCTCCTTCTTTAAGCCTCCGGGTCTTTTAGAAACTATCTTCGGCACGAGTTCGTCAAACTTCTTTTCGAGGCTATCAAATCTTGCCATAAATGCCTGTGTAGCCTCGTCAGATAGCCCCATTTTCATTTTGGACATGTCAGCTGAACTATTTGCCGCATCTGGTTGTGAAGCTGTATACGGCTTATATATAATCGTTCTGATAGTTCCATCTGCATTCCATGATTTTGTGTAGATCTCTGACATGTCTTGCTTTGGGAATACGGCAACTGAACCGTCCATAGGCACGTCATTTGCGGTAATTTGCTCGACAGCTTGCACGACCTTTCCGTTCAGTCCAACCTGCTGCTGTGGCTGAATACTTTGCTGTTGATTAAAAAGCGGCTGATTTTGCTGCAGATCATAACGCGGCTGTTGGTATTGATACGGGTAATAACTATTATATTGGCCATACATTGTCTGCTGGCTGTACGGTTGATACATCTGGTTTGGTATCGGCATCGTCTAATATCACTCCTTCCTCGTCAAGGACTTCTCCAATGGCTTGAATCATCGCTGATTGATACTGCATTGGAATCATGCATACATCTGGTCTTTCAAATATTTTAGTTAAAAATGATTCGGGAAACATCATTCGCACCTTCCTTCCTCCTATTTCTGATTGTATTGTGCCATAAAACTAAGATGTAAAAACGACAGGGATACGACATATTAACGACAAAAAGAGCTGCCAGATAAACTGACAACTCTTTTAAAGAATATTTTACTGTAAATAAATGTCAAATATTGTCAAATAAAGTTAAATAATGTAAATAAATGTAAAAAACACTATTACAGCATTCGCAATTCTTCTCCCGTGTCCTTTGATGTGAGTTTGATAGAGACGTCATATCCTAACACTTCGGATATCTGGCGTATATCACTTTCCCTAAAATTATTTAATCTGAGCTTTTTAGATACATTAGATGGAGAACACCCTAACAGTTTTGCAAGCTGAGTGCCGTCCATTTCTTTCTTAAACATTATCGTTTTTATAATATTTGAAAATGTGTTTTTGCTTTCCATTTAGTCATCTTCCTCCTTTGGTTTAAGTTCTGCCTTGTAAGAGCTTAAATGTTCTTCTACAGCTTCAAGACTATTGGATTCCTCTGGTATCAATCGGTTGAGATAGTATAAAAAAGAATTATAAGCCTTTGACGTGCAATAATACTTTTCTGTGCCATTCACCGTAACTTTTCTACCTTTAAATGATATTGGGGATGCATTATCAATTAAAGATTTAGAAAAGTTCAATGCAGACTGTTTGACCATTCTTTGAAAATATTCAAATTCGGTGGCACTTGATGAAAGAAATCTGGACCAAATCAAATCTAGGTCACTAGAAAACTCATATTTTTGAAATTCAGTCGGATTTTGCTTGCCACTAGCCAACTGAATGTTGTATGACAATACGCCAATTTCATTTGTGATATAACGGCACAATTCAATGCCTGTAGATATGTAATCTACAAAGTTAGGATCAAGATTTGCTGTAAATCTTTTTGAACATTCATCGACAAACTTCATTGCCTTAGAGTCATACATCATTCCACAAGTTTGAAAGCTTGCGTTACTAATTCCGATTAAGCGCAACCATGTGGCAGTATCTTGATTGCTGCAAAGTATCTTGTCAAGTAGTTGCCACAATGGAACATCGTTAAATAAGCGAAGTGGTTTAGTGCTGTTACTGTTTAAAATGTAAAGTGCCATGGTTTCAGCTACAACATGTTCTTTATCAAAAAACTCCCCACCTAATGCATTAAATCCGGTTATGACACCATTTTCACGCTTGAGAAATATCATACGCGATTGGTGTGTGAACAATTCCGCCGGGTTAGAAGGTGGATCAATCTTTTTGCGCTCATCGGATCGCGGCAAGCGTTCCCATATCGGGCAAGGCTTAGGCCACAATTCTCCATTACCATTCTGCAAAGGGACTAGATTCATCATAAGCGTTTCAAAAAGATTTTTTCCAATCGCGTAAACAATAGTATTTTGTCCCAACCATCCAATACTGACTGATGGTAAACCAGCTTTACTTGGTTTCACAGAAACATCATCATATCCGTTGATAAAAAGAAGCCATCTAGCCGCTTCTGCATATGTTAGTTGCATTTTTGCTTCTCCACTTCTTGTTGCAAACATTCGTACCTTGTTGTTGCTTTCAGAAATCTCACCGTTTAATTTTGCTGCTGTGTATTCAGTTCCTTTTTTTGCCTCGTTTGCTTGATAGAATGGAGTGTCCGGATGAAAAAGCCAAAAACGTTCTCTGTATTCCTCTAAATACTTTAAAAATGCTTCTGGAAAACGTCCGAGACTCCAATAGCTTTTCCAACGACTGATAGCTTCATCCCTGCTTGAAAGCAGAATCTCATTGCCATTGGAATCGAATCTTGCAAATCCAGAATGGGCGACTGCAAGAAGTAGCCGTATCATTGTGACATTTTGAGTATCTGTTTCACCTGCCAAATCCATGTATTCATGACTGTGGGTGAAAACATCTTTAAGCGAGACTTCTTTAATGGCATAGTTAGGAAGCAATATACGCACCCAGTTTTCATCAAGCAAATTAAATTCTTTCTTCATATATATCCTTCTTTCTACAGTTCTTCACTTTATTTAACAGTTCTTTACATTAAAATAATGTCAAATAAGGTTAAATACTGTTATTTACTAATATATATATTTCTTGTAATGCATAATCTATATTCATACGGCTCAAATATCCAATTTTTGCATTCCAATCTTGAGCCTGTGCAATCATGGCATAATACAGTTTGTGGCTCAGGTGAGCAGTTACGAAGAACACAAAGTCAGATTTTTTTAATGCAGCACTGCGCACAGTGCTGACATCTCCTGCGCTAATATATTGCCAATCTGGAAGATAAGTTTTGAGCTTCTTTATCAAGCTTGGATGTCCTCCAACGATTGTTCCACTAATGTTTTTTAATTGCTGAATTTGCTCTTTAGATAGCTCATTTGCAATTTCGGTTTCTGAATCGGATTCCAACGAAAATGTATGCTCTCGTAAAGCATAAAGCTCCCTGCGTTCACCCTCTACCTTTTGCAGCTCGGATTTTAGTGCATCATTCTTTTGCTTGAGTAGATTTATCTGATCAGATAAGCGCTGAATCTGTTCGGTATAAGCTTTTTGCTCAGAAATCCTGCGTTCCTGAGATTCAGATAATGCAGATTTTGCTTGAAGTAATTCATTTTTAATGCTCTCTACTTCAATATACACGTCTTCGCGATTGTGCTGGAAGTAATATTCTTTTGACTGCTTGTATGCCTTACACATAGCCAATATATAGCTCGTATATTTCGCGTAAGTCAGGAAATCCTCACGTATTCCTCCTCTTTTTCCGTGCGTATAAGCAATTGCTATTGCTTCCAGATCTTCACGCGTGAACTGCAATTCAGAAAAGATGGAAACACTTGAAAGTGATTCAATATCAAACACTGTAGTGTATCCAAATTCGTCATTTTTTGGTGCTAACTGGATCTGCTTAAATAAATCTTTTGGAAGCTGACTGATGTATGATTTTGCTCTTTCTTGGAAAGCACAGTCATATTTATTTAATCCTTTTTGTATTCTACGTTCTGGATTATATCCGCAGTTTGCAATGAAGTAAAGTAATTTATCGCATTCTTTACGTTCTATTAACTCTTGTGGCCACATATCTGAAAAGTAATAGCCTGCAAATAAATTACCATTAAAATTATCGTCCGAAACATGATCCGACTTTGCAAGCTTTACATAAATGATTTCTCCGATTACACTATCAAAATGAAGCGGTTCGTCTTTTGGAAGCCTTTTGAAAATGTTGTATAGCTTTCTGTATCCCTTTTTAAAAAGAATATCCAAAGAAATCTGTGCTTGTTCATCTTCTGTGTAACTATATTCGACGATTCCGAGTGCTTTTTTATAAGCTTCTTCTGTCTGCAGAGACAGTTCGTCCGAAAACAAAGCGTTGTAATATTCGCTCTGCTTCGCAGCATTATAATAAGCCACAGCATTCTTACTATATTCGTTTTCTAAATCTAATCGTATATGGCGTGCAAATGCTATAGCACAAGCATAAAATGGTATCAAGTTTACTTGTTCCATAAAATACCTTCTTCCTTTAATTTTAGTAAAGAGTTGTCTTATAGTAGTTGTTTATAATCCACATTAAAAAAAGAGAACGGGAAGGCACTGTAACAAAATTTTATTTTTTGATTACGTAAATAAGATCTATTTTTTGATTTATTATAGATCTCGTAATGTGTTAAGTACATTCCGAAGTCATTGCTCCATGTCTTTTCTAATTTGACCTTATATTCTGTAATATGTCCAGACTTATATATTCGTATCGCGTGATATCTGCCGTATATATCGGCGCTATCTGTATGCCATATGAATAAATCTACATATCCATTGTAATAATCTTTTTTAACTTGTTTGTACATGTTACAGCATAATTCAGTTGTTGGCAGATTAAATTTGTCAATATAATTAAATGCCATTGTAAACCCACCACTCGCAAACACAGTTAATACTGATACAATATCAATTGTTTTCATATTATTAGCAGATAGCAAACGCCGTAACGATTCTGCAATATTACAATTCCGTTCATATATTACATCGTCAAGTTTTCCTTCTGCAATAGCATTTTTAACACTAACTATTCTTTCGTAAATCTCATTGCTTACCATAATAAAATTCTCCTTTTAATAATTTTTGACAGTTTTATACCTTATTAAACCTTTTTTAATGTCAAATAATGTAAAGAATTATAAATCGTGCGTCCGCATGTATTCCTCGATAGCAAAGCAAGCAAATCCTGCTAAGGTACGACCAGATTTCCGGGCGGCTTCTGAAAAGGCTGCCTTTTGCGATTCAGTGCACGAAACACTGAATTGAATCTTGCGCTCAGCTGCCGGAACCTCTCTACGCCCTACATATCCGCCATTGGGACCAATCTTCGGAGTTGGGCTATATCCGGGTGTATACGTTCTATTTGGGTCAACTGGAACAGAGACAAATACAGATTTTTTTTCTGCCAGCTGGATATCTGGAATATCAGTTTCACTAGCGTCTGTAAAATCAATGCCAGCTGTCACATCAAAAGAAGTAGTAGTGGTGTTATCTTTCTTTCTCATCTATAATCACTCCTTAATTAGTTCTTTTGCGAACTGCGCATAATCAATGGCAGCGTTACAATTTGAGTCAAATCTCATGAGTGTTGTTCTAGTTGCCTGTGCCTTTTGTACGGCAATGCTTTCACGAATGGTTGTGCAAAATACCTTTGTGTTGAGTTGTTTGGCGATTTCTTCCAAGGAAGCTTTAACTTCCTGGGCGAGGAGCTGACGACTCTTATATTTTACTAACAAGAGTCCTGCGACCTCTAGGTTAGGATTATTTCTTTTCTTCACACCTGTGATGGTTCTATTCAATTCTGACAGACCTTGAATAGCGTAGCGGTCTGCAGTGACAGGAATGATAACTTTGTCAGAAGCAATAAGGCAATTCTTCAATAATTTATTATCGGCTGGAGCTGTATCGATAATAACATAGTCATAACCAGTTAATTCAGCAAGAGCATCCTTTAGTCTGAAATACTCATTCCCGTCGCTTGGGAATCTTTGATCTGCTGTTTTTAACTCTGGATCAGATGCAACTATATCACCAATTTCTGTTTTTTGAATGGCCTCCGCGATTGGAAGTGGATCTTCGATGTCTAAAATAACATCGTAGAGAGTTGCCGTATCTTTGGACACTGCTCTATAAGTGTCCGTGCTGTTACCCTGTGGATCAGCGTCAACCAGTAAGACCTTCTTGCCTTGTGACATTAAAATTGATGCAAGTGTAGTGGCTGTTGTGGTCTTTGCAATTCCACCTTTTTGGTTTGCAATACATATTACTTTCATAGTGAAGCCTCCTTTGTGATTACATTATTTTACAATTCTTAACCTAATTTGACATTTCTTTACAGTAAAATAATGTTTTTTTCTTTCTCAGTTATAGAATACCTTGTTAGAACTAAAAAGTCAATAGTTAGAACTAAAAAGTTATAAGAAATATCTTTAAGGTTATATGAAAACATTTCTTTACAGTAAAATAATGTTAAAAAGTGTTGTAAAAATCCCCTAGCATTATAAATACCAGGGGACTATTTACAGTTGGTTGATTTTTGATTTTATATCGGCAATCCTGCGGTCAACCGTCCTAGTTGACACAGATAACCGGGTTGCTATTTCGCTGATAGATTTGCCTTTAGACAACATATCGAACGTTAGCTCTTCATCTTCCGTGAAATTACTTCTAAGTTTGTAATCATCAAGCTTAGATTGAGTAAGTCTGTGTAATCTCACGGATCACATCACGACTCCTTAATTGTTAGCTCCTTGGAATCAGTTCTTTTGAGAATGATAAGCTGCCTATCTACATCTGGTATCTTCCAGCCATCAACAGATTCAGAATCATCTACAATGATAGGAAGAGTAGTAGCATATTTCTTCTGAAAAGCCTTACAAACATCTGTCTCGATTAAGATTTTTGCTCCATGATTAAGGTTTCTAGCGTATGGCTCACCATTTACGCAGAAGTCGCACGTTTCCTCCAGATCGCCATTAACAAGCTGTCTGAAAAATCTTACTTGGCAATACTCTAAATACTCGTTTACTTTGCTTTCCAGAAGTTCATGCTTGCGGATATTGAAGCGTTTCAACAAGTCGAGTTGTGCCTGTGTATCTGCAATTAACTGCTCGTTCTTTCGGCGCTCGATGTTAAGCTCTGCAACCCTTGCGTCAATCTTGGTATTGATTTCGGTTTTTGCAAGCTCTGCTTTTAAGCTAGACAGCTGGTGCTGAAGGCTGTTTTCCTCTGCCTTGAGCTGTGCAAACGTTGCATTTGCAGTATTTGCTTCTAACTGGTTTTCGAGTTTTTCTATTTCTGCTGATCTGGTTTTTGCTGCCTCGTCTGGCTCTGCTGGAGGTGTAGTGGATATAGCTTTTTTCTGCGCAATTAAGTATTCAACAGTTCTGGATTTTTCGCCTGATTCTTCTCGAAGGGTAGAAAGCTCTGCATCTGCAGCATTGAACTTTTTACGCAAAGCGTCAATAGCTTCTTTGCATTTCATTCCATCGTCTGTAATTTCTTGCAGCTTTTCTTTCTTCGATTCTTCAAAATGTTTTTGCATTTCATCCTGCTGATCGGAGGGATACTCGCGCTTGCAATACGGACAAATCAGCAAATTTTCGTCAAACTGCATATCTTTATTGCTTTTCCAGTCACTCGAAAGCTTCAAACGCTTAGCTTCAAGATTTCGAATTTCAGAGTCAATCTGGTGCAATTCATGCTCTTTGGCATTAGAATTGCTATCTGATAGGAAAAGCTCTTCCTTTGCTGCCGTAATCTGAGAGTCTAAATCGGCAATTCTTTTTCTATTTTCGGCATTAGCGTCATCAGCAGCTTTTAATTGTTCCTGCTTCAGCTCATAAATTCGTGTCTGAATTGCACGCTGCTCATCAAATGCTTTCTGCACATCGGCTTGTTTGCTCTGGTTATCTTTGATCTTGCTTTCAATATCTGCAATCTGGCTGTTTATCAAGGCTTCATCAATGGCGATTTTTTGCTTTTCCACCTCATCAATGCGGCTTGGATATTCTTTGCGAATATCAAGCAGTCCTTTAGTGCCATTCCTTCCGCGTCTACCGTTCAGCATGGTGTTGAATTTTGATTTTAACTCGTCGACACTGCCATCATCCAACAGTGGGAGAAGAGGGGAGAACTCCGGAAAACGTTCGCAAACCTCTGCATTGGAACACGTTCCAAAGGTGGATTCTAAGATTGATCTACATTCAGCAGCGCTCTTTGACAAGAGTGTTTTAGCATTGATCAAGTTCGAAAGCGCGCTCACAGGAACCAATTCCTCTGCAATAAAATCTTCGTAGTCACACTTCTTTTTCGGAATATCATTGATGTAATAATCAATGACGTTACCTGTGAAGTCGCCCTTTTTATTGTAGTTCTGGCGAGAAACCTTTTTAAACGTCTTGTTGGAACCATTAAGCTCTACGGTCATTTCGGCCGTAACCTCAACGTCATTGATCTCGTTGCCTGATTTATCGTGTGGCCTGATTCCAGTGATTTCTTCACCATTCTCACCCCTGCAATTCAGTATCCAAAAAATAGCCCTCTTAACTGTGCTTTTTCCGGATTCGTTACATCCAGATACCTCTGTCTTATCGTATAGATCTGTGTCTATAGCTTTTCCATTGTAAAAACTGCAAAAATTATCTAGCTTTAAATGCTTAATTCTCATCATTTTTCCTCTTTTCTTCGTCATCGGTTTCATTTGCACTTGATGCAGCACACAAAGCAACTGCAAGCACACCAGTAATTCCGCCAAATAATAGTCCTACTATTAAACCAATTAAAAAATCCATACTATTCATCCCTTCCGCTCACAGAATCTATCTCAAATGAAAATCCGGTTCTATCTTCAAGCTCTTTCATAAAACGTTCAATGTCTCCGTCGTATTCCTTTGAGAATTTGTCAACATAGTCCATTGTCTTTTGGATTCGCTTTGCAATTGCCTCAGCCTTCCAATTAGGACAAGTATCTGCCAAAGCAAGTCCAAATGATGTTAATATGATGCTATATATGTTGTCCACAGCATCTTTGTTTGCTTTCTGATAATATTTGTCGTAAAGCTTGCGGTCAACGTCTCGTGCAATATTTTCTTTTAACAAAGCAATTCTTATGCTTTCCTCCGCACCTGCGATCCGCTGTTCTACGGCTTTGCTTCCTTTTTTTGCTTCTCTTTCAGCCCGTCTCCTTTGTGCTCGTGTCATCTGTGCGCTCCTTTCTATATACTTATTTCAAACTCTGGCAAGCAAGGCTGCTTGCCAGTTGAGCTGATTCCTTGAATCTTTTGAAAATCTTTTTGCTTTGTCAGAACAGTTGTATACGTTCTCAAAAAATTACTCTGTACAACTGTTTCAAGATCTGTTTGTTCCGTTTTAGCCCATTTTTCCAGATTGCCAGGACTTCCAACAGCTCTTTGAACACATGGTGGCAGTTTTTCAAATTCCTCTTTTGCATGATATGTACTGTTGGAAGCAGCAGTGCGAACCATAGCCCATGCTTCCAAACCTGTTGGAATTTCTGGCTGGTTTAATAATGCTATTTTTTCAACAATCTGCCCTATTGTTGGGGCAAACCCCTTGCTTTCAGTGAGAATATAGGCTCTCAGTGCTGCATCAACCTGCGCATATGTGTAGTCTGATAGCAGCTTAGCCCAGATTTGAGCGGTAGCATCAATATCTGCAACTTTATAGTTTGGATATGCTACAGTCATCACTAGCATTATTTTTTTTGCGTCATTCTCAGTCATTGGATATACTGCCTAAAATGGCATCGAACTGTGACCGCTGCGGATTTTGCAGCTTTCTTTCAAATGTTTTTTCTACTCTTAACGGAAAAATGCCTATCCAACAGTTATCAGTGGACTGATCAAGCAACTGAATCTTTAAATTCTTGTCTCCGCGAGATAGGGATTCAAGCTTGATCATCGCTCTTTCAAGAGCTTTTGGAGTCAGTGGTTTCTTTATCTTCGCTCTCATCGAAGCATAGTCACTTAATGCCTCGTCAAGTTCTGGATCATCTGAGTACTTTCCAGATGCCTTTGCAGTAACGGTAAGTGCCTTTGTGTCATCGTATAATTCCTGCATGACTCTTGCCGCTTCTTCATAGCCCAGTCCGCGCAATGCTTTAATCGTATTCATTACGTTTTCTTCATACGGCTTGCTTTTGACCTTTGCTATCAATTCTTTCCTTGTCATTCTCATCATTCCTTTCTGATTCGTTAAATGCCAGATAACACATGATTCCGCAATCCTGCATTATTTCATCACTCATTCTTCCTCTGTTCGGGTCCAATTCGTCCAGAAATACACCATTGATACAGCTGTGTCCGATGTCCCGTTCAAGCTTTGCGCGTGCCGCAAACACCTCTGGGAAGTCTTTTCTAATCTTGTTCCAGTAGCCCATGCCGCCTTTTACACAGCCAATACAGTTATTATTGTTGTAGCCCATATCGTACATTACAGGGCGCTTTATACCCAAGCGATCAGCAAAAGCATGGCAATCTTGCTTAGACATTTTCTCTCTAATAAGCGGAAATTTATGCTTAAATTCAGGGAAATTTTGTACCATTTGCCTAGCTCTATGTTTCTCGTTCGAGTCCATTCCCCATACATATGTTAATTGGTATTGCAAGTGTTCATTTTCCCACTTTTTACGAACTGCTTTCTTTAACATTCCTGTACAAGGTGCACCTTGCTTAGAATTTATGAACCTGAATTTCCTGGCTACATCTTCCACACAGTTAAACTCGGAAGATTTTAAAATTGTTACTTTCTTTCCAATGATTTTTTCTACATCGTGTATAAATCTCAGGCTGTCTGGGTGCTGATCAGCGATATCTATATATATCCATTCATCAACGTCCTTTTCCAAATATCCAGCAACAAAACTAGAGATTCCTGCTGATAACCAGCACACTTTGTATTTTTGCATAACACCACGCTACAAATGCATGTATCGTGGATCATAATTCGTTTGCTATCAATTGCGTGTGCAGCGTTTCCACTGCACACCTTTTCAGCCACGGTGTTTAAATTTTCTGATACGCCACCACGGATCACTGCGCATCAACCCGGTTTACCGGGCATTCGTTATTCCTTTCTTCTTATATCTGTAATCAGTACATCATCTGTGTATATTAAGATACCATCTGTGTCTATCGGGACGCCATTTACGTCTGTCGGCTCAACAAATACTGCGCCATCTGCAACAACAATTTTATTTTTGCAACAGGGGCACATTACGCATTTATTGTAGTAACTTTTGTGTTCACAGGAGACTAGTTTGTTAAAAAACACATCAGCTTCTCCGTAACTTAGATTTGCATTGCATTCAGGGCAAGTTATTACGTTTTCTGCTTCAACAATCCTGACCATCTGTCTCCTTTCTCAAGCGCTTTTTCTGGCGGTCAACCTTTGATTCTATTATTCTTTCAACAAAATCTCTACCGTCAAAAATCATAATGATTTGAGTTAACATTATAATAACGTCGGCGGTTTCCTCGAGAATATCTCCTCTGGCTTCTCTCAGGTCTGTGTCAGGCGTTGGATTTACATTTCCGCCCTCCAACTGAATTGCCTTACGGCGATGTTTAAGCAGTGCTTTTGTCAGTTCACTCATTTCTTCAATCGTCTGGTCGATCTGTTTATCTGCTCCGTAAGTATCAATACATTCCTGCAGTACTTCTGGATGCTCCGTTGTTGGCAATCCTGTTGTTTCGTATATTTTTAAGTGCTCACGGTTTTCTGCCATTCCAACAAGTGCTATATAAAAAGTGGCAATAAAACTATCAATATCTTCCTCAGGCTTAAATTGCAAATCGTCATACATTTTGTCACTAAATGCTTCATCATTCATCGTTGATGCCTCAGAATCGCCGTATGCTTTATTAAGATTCCGCACAAGCTCCATAAGTGGAATTTCGCGTTTAAAATCTCTATACCACACATCACCATCTTTTACAAATGCACAATGGTGCATCAACGCTAAGATGTCTATTGGATTTTTAACAATTGCGTTAACCATATTTTACACCTCTCTAGCCTTAATTAGTTTTCCTGCCCTGTCGTAATCGTATCCAGAATTTTCTTCTTTTCTGTTCATGTAGTCACAAAACTTCTGGCATTCTTCTTTAGTTGTAAAAAATATATGAATCGAGTCTTTTTCTTCTAATTCTTTGAAATCTTTGTTGTGATTTACTATTGTATCTGCGCTATAAGTTTCTGCTTCAAAACACTCACCGTCTCTGGCACTTGTGTACCATGCTGTAAGCTTTCTGCAATCATCTTCAAGTGCATATAGCAGCCTTTCACTCGTATGATATACTTTCTTGAATCTTCCACATTTGCAAACATCGTCTACCACATTTCCAGATGGTAATGTCACCTTGATTTTTCTATACTCATTGCACATGTCGCATTTCTTTTTGAACTGGTATTTCCAATCTGCTGACCATAGAGTAACCTTAACGCACTCCATTAGCTCTTTCAGCCCAGCTTGTTTTGCTTTGACTTCGGCATTTCGCATTACTCTTTCACATTCTGCTTTCTTTCTTTCATAGTCTTTCTTTACTGATTCAAAATTTTCCTTAATACCTTGCAATTTTTTGTTTTCTGTGCGCAGCTTCTCAAGTTCGTCCTTAATTTCATTTTTTACAGATTCCCGAAGCTCGTTTTTAAGCTCTTCAATTTTCACGTCAAACTCGCCCGGCTCGAAATAGTCTTCATCATCCATGTAATACATATTATTTGACCTCCTTTACAAGCTCTAATACTGCACAAATTACTGCTTCTTTTATGATGCTGTGAATGGACTTTCTATTTTCGCCTACCAGAACCAACTCATGCTTGATTGTATCATCATAATAACAACCGTCTCTGCATGTCCATTTCCCATTATGCAGTTCCACATCATATCCTTTGCTCTTCGATGCCTCCCCTCTTGCAGACCATCCAGCTCCCGTTTTTACAAAATAGCACGGATAGCTCACGAAAGGGTTTTTATACACTTTCATTCTCTGCCTCCGCTCTCAGAAAAACATATGCTTTGCTATCCGCAAAAATAATATTTTCTGGCTGCTCCTTGTGCACCTCTCCGTTCTCGTACTCTACAATTAATTCCGTGTTCACGTCTATTTCTCCTTCCAGTAGAGTCTCTGTCCGCACTGATCACAATATTTTGTTGCGTTTGGGATGCACGCAATGAGATAACTGCAAGATTTGCATTTGTAAACTCCGTTTGCTGTGATCTTAATTGGCTTCATTGGAATTTGCTTTTTGATTGCTTTAATCGCAATTTCGCATGTAGCCTCATGCTTAAAATACTCAATCGCTTGCGCTTTTAATCCATCTTTCCAGCACTGCTTTCCCAGCTCGTTTTCTGCCTCTCCGATATCCTTCAAAATGTCAAATGCCTCATCGGAATCCAACTCAAATTTAAATTTAATTTGTTCAGCCATTTTCTCGTTCCTCCTTGTACACTAAAACAGATCATCGGCGTATGTTTCTTGTTTGACCTCCTCCCAGTCAATCTTCTGCCCACAATCTGAACAATATGGTAGCTTCTTTGCAATACTTATGCCACTCCATACTGTATTTCCACAGCACGGGCATTCCCACACCTCACAGTGGCCTTCTATCCATGCGTGCGGTTGATCACCTCTGTTTTCATGGATAATAGACTTGTGAGTTGCTTTAACTGGTGGCTGTGGAAGCTGCTTCTTTAAGTATTCTATTGCTGTTTCATAAGCAGTTTTTTCTCTTGCAAGCTGCAAAGTTGTTTGAAAACTGCTATCACTAACTTGGTGTTTTCTGCATTCTAATTCGTGGTTAAAATAAGCAACAGACTCCTTGACGTGTTCATTGTACTTATTCATCTTTTAAATATTTCCTCCTTTCTTCTTGATCCGGAATGTCAGCAAAACGATATGTAGAAAAAGTATTTGCATCCATTGCTGTCCAACTACTTCTACCCAAACTAAAAACAGTTACAAGATTACCTTGTGCTGCAGCAAAGTGAGCTTCGATCCAGTGGCCATTCATAGAATCTCTTACTAAAATTTTAGTATCTACAGGAACCTTATTCCAATCAATCTTTCCTGGCTCACAAGGGCTTTCAGCCCAATGTGTAAAGGCTTTGTCACAAGAATATTTTGTATGAGCAAATTTACAGTGGTTGCATTCTCTGTGGCACTCGACTATTTGCTCATTTATTAGAGCAGGATGTATACCTGTTTTGAATAAAATTTCCATTATTTCTTCTGAATGTTTCTCTCTGTTTGTCATGATATCTCCTTATGCAAATTTGAGCTGTCCAGTTGCTTCTTCTCTAACCTTCATATTTGGCATTCTCTGCCGCAAACACATCTCTGGGAGATTTGTTCTTACTAGTGCTGCAGGGATTGGCGGACACACCGCATTTCCACACCTTTTAACTTGCTCTGACCGAGGATATGATTTACCAGAGTAATCATGGTCGATGATATAATCATCAGGGAACCCCTGACATCCATATAACTCACGTGGCTCCAACATGCGAAGTCCTATGTCTACGATTTGGTAATCTACGCCTTTGATTGTAACAAGTCCAAATCTATCGTGTGTTGTTACGGTGTCTAGGGGCTGTTTAATATTCTGACCATCATTATTGCCATAATATTTAATCAAGAAAGCTCTGACTTCTCCAAAATGACCAGCTGACGTTGTTACAGTATGTAGTGGCTCTCGCTCATCCTGCCCGATACCGGTCTTGTAGAATTTGCTCAAAAAAGATGTTACAAGTCCATATCTGTTTGAGCCATCTACAGTCATTATTGGCTCACTGATGCTCTGACCACGAATACTGTCATTTTCGTATGAATGATACTGGGTTAAGATCGGAGCTACTAGGAAATTCTTGTCTTTTGCAACGATAGTATGCAAAGGCTTTTCTACACTGTATGCTCTTGGGCTTTTTTGATTTTTAGATTCGCCATATCCGATTTCAACAATGAATGGATCAGCGTTATCAACAACAAATTTTTGAATGCCTCGTGCAATCCGCTGCATTGTTTTTGGAGCTAATGGTCTGACTGCACGAACACCATACTTCTTTTTAATCTCTTCTGATGTGTCAAAAATACTTGGACACGGAATCGAAAAGTCTAATTGTGTGTATGCCCCTACATATGGCTTTAAAATACCCTTTTTAACCGCTTCACTATCTAACGGAGCATGTGTAGACTCAGGCCATAATATTGGCTTATTATCGCATCTGGCAATTAAGAAGAATCTTTTGCGCATTGTAGGCGCACCGTAATCAGCTGCGACTAGTTCACGAAACTCTACAGTATATCCTAAATCTGTAAGCTGCTTGATAAAACGTTTGAACGTTTCTCCTGACCTTGATTTTATAGGGTGATGCCGTCTATTAAGCGGTCCCCATGTTTTAAATTCCTCGACATTCTCAAGCATTATCACTCTGGGTCTAACTAGTCCAGCCCACCTGCAAGCCACCCAAGCAAGGCCGCGGATGAATTTATCCTTCGGCTTTCCACCTTTAGCCTTGCTAAAATGCTTGCAATCCGGCGAAAACCATGCAAGCCCGACTGGGTGTCCGTCACAAGCCTTTACTGGATCTACCTGCCAAACATCCTCACAATAATGTTTTGTGGTTGGGTGGTTTGTTTTGTGCATTCGGATAGCTTCTGGATCGTGGTTGATTGCAATATCAACGCTTACCCCTGTTGCCATCTCTATTCCTGTCGAAGCTCCGCCACCACCTGCAAAGTTGTCTACCACTAATTCACCGTTTATCATAATCTCTCCAACAACATATAAGTATCTGTATTTTTTCTTTTGGTTTTTGCAACTTGTTCCTATAAAAACCAATAACGTTATAAAAGAATCAAAACCCACAAAAGTATCAGCAGGATAATCCACAATACTCCAAATGATGCTCTAGCCCTTTTGGGTCCTATGTAGTAAAGAAGCTGGGCTAAAAGCATAGCCATACATAAAACAATCTTAATTATCTGCATAATATTCAACTCCTCTCATTCTTTACGTTTTACAAAGTACTCGCATCCTGTATCCAACAAGCATCCGTAATAACGGCCTATGGTATAGCTCGGTATCTCGTATCCATTCTCACAAGCACTACAATATCTGCCACATTTATACTTGCTATTTACAGCTTTTTTCTGCTTCAAACTGATTCAGTTTATCTTCAAGGTCTGCATTTGCGCGCTTAAGTTCTGCGTTCTCTCTGATCAGGCTATCGTATTTGTTTCGGCTCATTATTTTGAACATCCAGTTCACCCCATGATATTTTTTAAAACTATTATTGCTATGTTGCACAGCAGTATAGCGATAAGTGCTAAAATATTCACGATTTTAGCAGTTTTTCCGCACTTTAGTGGAGATTTATATGCGGCTCTAGCCATTATGAGTTGAACCGCAAGAAATACAAACTCAATGCATAAGATAATATGTCTAATACTCATTTATTACTCCCTTCTAATACCTTCTCATCGTTTGCCTGTGCATCCTTAAAGAACGATTCAATATCAAACCACTTATTATTGATTATATTTCCAATGATTTTTAATCTTCTATCTCCAGTTACTGCGGCTCGTATATATTTTCCCTCTAAATCACTCAACTTTGTAACTCCAACTGTATCCATTATTCTGGCAATGGATTCCATTCCCGGACCATAGCCACTAAATTCTTTCGCCCCCCCCCAGATAACCGTGTCCGAGACTGTAGCCGCCAAAAACGCATCCCCAACCTTCACCTTCAACAACGATGTCAAGCGATATGCAGCCGCAATGTTCCATTGTCAGCTCCGCACCTTTGATTTGTGCGTTTCTGATTTCATAGCCTTCTTCAATAAGCTTTTCCTCTGTCCAGATTTTCATGTGTCCTCTCCTTCCAGTTTTTGTCCGCACCAAGGGCAGTACGGATATATTTTTGTTGATGCCGCTACAGATAAATTATCTAGCGGCTTGATTCAATCTACCCAATCCATAGAATAAATCAGGCGTTTAACTCTGTTTCGCGCCTCCGGCATGTCTTTTAACTGTTCATTGATCTTCCTCAGTAAAACTTGTTCGTTAATCATTACTTCTCCTTAAAAATTAAAATGAATATATAAAGTTGATGAATCATCGTTATGTCTATAAAAGCGAAAGTTTTCTATGTCTAACCTTTCATTTAGACTTACATTAGCAGTCGCCAGTCTAGTTCCTTCATCTGTATCAACTACTACTGGCCATCCAAAACTTTTCTGTAATTCAAAATCTACTTCTGCATCACTCGGAAATTCTGTAAGTCTCTGAATCAATTCATATACTGTCATTCTGTTTTCTCCTTAACATTTGCAAATTGATATTCTATTTTTACCTTTTCTGGATTGAATACACAAACAGGGAGAACCTCATTAGAACTGGTCGCAATATGATCACTTATAAACTCATTCATACTCACATAGCGAACGTTGTGACTTCTCTCCGGGTCTGTGATATACCAGGGGGTACAGGTCCACATCCATCCAAGACGTGACGGAATATTCTTACGATACTTGCGATATTCATCACAACTCAGGATAAAAACTTTATCAGAGATCTTGCCGTAACGGTCATCCCCATTGTCGGCTACCAAATCAACCTCATGAGGAATAAGATTGTCCTCACCTAGTACAGGAAGCAATTCGTTGAGTAGTTTTCTACGCAAACTTGATTTTGCATAGTTGTTGCGGCAGTTCTCATCAAAACAATACTTTTCTCCATTCCAACTGGATGCCATAATTGCCAGAACTCCACCATCCACGTTGTTATCTAACGCAATCCACTGGAATCCTTTAAAGTTAAAATGACTTCCATCTGGAAGTGTTCTAATATCATTTTCTCTCATTTGCCATTTCCTTTCCTGGTTCCTCATAGTTTTCAACACTGATAAGCTCCATAAACTTATCCCTTTGCCTTTCCGAAACTTTATTACCCTGTTTTTCAGCCTTAACAGCGATTGTAAGGTGTTTTTCTGCGATAGCCGATAATTCCTTAGCTAACGACTTCTTGCCTTGCTGTATTCCCTCTAAATATGTTCTAGGCTGCTTTCTGTCTCCTATAGATCCGCTTGAACGGTTTTCGCCCTGTCCACCCAGGCTAACATTTCGAAGCTGATAGCCATTTTCCGCATAAAATCTGATGTAATACTTTTCCTGCTCGTCAAGCTGATCAAGGGGAAGATTCATGTGTTCAACCTTCCATCCATAAGGATTGCTCTCCGAATACAGTTTGTGCTTTTTAAGGCTCAGGTCTATATGCTGCTTGTAGCCAACCATATGGCTTGCTAACCTGCTAAGTATGTGCAATGCTTGCCCGATATATGCAAACTTGAAGCCGTTCTCATCCTCTCTGGTCAAAATGTAGATTCCGCTTTCATCGTTCAGCTGGGGATTGATTTTCAGCAGTCGCTTCTTGTTCTCCAACTCGACGGCTTTTACCTTTGCAATGTTCCCATATTTATTCATTTTTATCTTTATTTTTCAGCCCCTTTCCAAATTGCTCTAAGCAAAAAGAGAACGCTTCGCAGAACTTTTCTGAAACAGAAGCCAATTTTTGCAGTCCATCTTTAATTCTTTCAAAACAACTCCCCAAATCTGTAAATGTAGCTGTTTCTGAATCCATAAATTTTTCCAATGGCTCTTCAAGCGATACCAGTTGCATAGCCTGTTGATACTGCTTCGGATTCATACCATAAAGCTTCTTAAACCGCTTCTTTCTCTGCCTTTTATTCATTGCCTGCACCTTCCTTGTTCACCTCAATTTCTGACCAACGCGCTTTAAATTCTTCTTCTGTTATTTTAAAGTTGATATGCCGCTTTTCACTAAAAATGGTAACTTCGCCTCCTTCCTTACGTTTAAACTGCCACTTTTGCTGTGGCAAGCAGCTTATCCAGCATTGATCGCCAAATATATACATGAGCCATACTTTAGGTCTACACCATCCTTCTTTATCCATTGGATTTTTCCTCAAAAGCTTCTTCCATGGCTGCTGTAAGCTCGTTTGCATCGTGAAGTGCCACTTCCGCTGTAAAAAATTTTCCTTCTTCCATTCCTTTACTGGCTGCATTGATAAGGAAGTCATGAAGAATTGTAGCTGCGTCAATGCTATAAATATTTACTGAGACGCATTTCTTATCCTTTAACGTGTAGCTTGATATTATTGACATTTTTATACCTCCGCCATAGTTTTTTCTTTAAAATAATCCTCGTTGCTTACGAATTTATCAATCTTTCCATCCTTGAAAAGTACAAATTCTGCCAGAAAATGATCGCTGTTTTGAATCATTGAGCATTCGATGTATTCCCCTGTCTCTTCATCGTATTTTTTAAACCAGTTCTCCACTCCATCATCACAGGTAGTATTTTTAAAAACAAAATACGGATACTCTTTTTCGTTAATAGACCTAATGTTACTCGCAATTTCCGAAAAACGTTTAATGATATTCTCTGGTTTTGAAGCTTCCAAATATTGGATATTCTGTTCCATAAACTTAATAATTGAATCCGCTATTAAGTCTTTGTCATTGGTAGAAAAAATGTTCTGATTAGAAAGTTCCCAACATACTCTATCTGGTGTATTATCACAATTATTAACCTTTTCATTTGTTTTTGACCATACTTTGGGGCCATAATGTGGTTCAATAATCATTAGCTTGTATCCATACGGAGTCTCGATGTAGTCTGGAATATATTTATTCGGCAGCATTTCCCATATATTGGGAGAGAAAAGCCATGAATTAGGATATTCAAAAAGCACCGTTCCCGTATAATCACTCCTTATTCCATACATTTTACTTCTGCTCATATCTTTCTCCTACTTAACCAACCCTAATGCTTGTTTTGCAAGCTTGTCAGCACAGTCATTATACTTGTCGCCAGAATGCGCTTTGATCTTCTCAAAGGTGATTTGAACTTTTTGCACAGCTTCTCTTACAAATTTTACATATGACTTTGTTGCTTCTTTGTTTGCACTCCATTTTCCAAGCGGCCAGTTTGCTATTCCATCATAATCATAACGTATAATAAGTCGCTTCTTATTGTTTTTGATGGCATACTCTATCGCAGCTCTAGCGCCCATGATCTCACCTGCAACGTTTCGCATACTGCGAAGGTCAGAATCAGAAAAGCTCTTATTGAAGGTCTTTTCCTCTCCGTTTTCCAATATTACCATTCCATAGGAGAAACACTGGGTAGACTGATCGTAGCTTCCATCGACATAGGCAACCAAATCAGCAATCTCAAAGGGCATTCGGTCATAAGTTGATGCAATTTGTTCGTTAATCGTTTTCAAATATTTTCCCTCCTTCCGTTTGATTTTCTTCTTTTAATTTCTTCACAAATTCCCGGTAGTATCTTATTCCTCTTCTGAGCTTGATTCTGTCCCCTGATGAATGCTGTTCTCAATTTCTTCATCGGTTGGCACAACAACAAGTGGAATTTTTTCCGAAATGTCCTCTATAAGTTCCTTGAACGCAGCCTTGGCATTTTCTGCGTTCTTATAACTGCCAATTGGGTAATCAGTCCACTCGTTTTCATTTTTAACATGTTTTAATAATATTTCTGTTCTTGAAATTCCGTTGATATAAATACCAACTATATTGTCCCAGTTGTAAAAAGCATTTCTGTCTTGTCTCACAATGATCATCTCAAACATCTCCCTTCCTTTTAGTTAAACGGCAGTCCTTCATCTTCTACACCGTCCGGAATATTCATGAATCCCTCGTATCCACCTGCAGGCGCCGGTTCTGGAGCTGGCTGTGTATTCTTCTTGCTTTCCACAAACTCCTGCTCATCCACAACTACATCCGTTGTGTACACCTTCTGTCCATCCTTATTTGTGTAGCTACCCGTCTGGATGCGTCCAATAACAGCGATCTTTGTTCCTTTGTGTAAAAACTTCTCAGCAAACTCTGCATTCTTTTTAAAGCTAATGCAGTTGATGAAGTCTGCATTCTGAGCGTTTTCCTGCTTACGGTTTCTGTCTACAGCCAGTGTATATCTGGCTACCGCCATTGTTTCCTGACCCTGCGTATAGCGCACTTCTGGGTCTTTGGTTAATCTTCCAATTAAAATTACTTTGTTCATATGGAACCTCCTAAATTTATTTGATATGCTTTTCAGCATGATCTGGCTTTATTTTTTAAGGTAATTTCCAAAATGAAAATATCCACTCGGTGCACATATATAAGTTACAGCACAGATGCAAACTGGTGAAAAAGCATGTTGAGTACTAGCAACTTACACACATATACAAGTTGCAACAAAGCTAATGTAGTCGATGAAGTCTGCATTCTCTAGCAACTTACACGCATATACAAGTTGCAACCAGGATGCTTTAAAGAATAATAGATATGATCTTACCTGGCAACTTACGCACATATACAAGTTGCAACGAACCAACAGCCAAAGGAAAAAGCAGATAAAGGCTTCTGGCAACTTACGCACATATACAAGTTGCAACTGCGATTTTGCTCAATTTTGTTGCCTATATTTAATGCGGTAAGCCTATTTGTACTTATAAACCTTCTCCATTACGGTTTTGACAGCGTAATAGCACTGAATTTAGTTCCAAATAGGATTTCTTGTCGCCTATCTTATTGAATAAGACTGGTTGTCGGCAAGTTGGGGTATGCCTGACCCCTCTGAATATTGCACCGATGTTCCACTGTTTTATGTACGGGTGATATCGGCGCTAGTTAATTCCAAAGCTCTTAGGATAGCGTTTACTGGATTCCTGCATAGCTTTTATTAACTCATCATGCTGTATCTTAAATTTCTTGTAGTTACGTTTGCATTTATTCTGATCTGTATACTGCATATCGGTATCACTATTCATTAGAAGAAATGCTGAATACAAATCTCGCTGAATTTTGTCACCGTTAGACAGTTTAGCCCACCTATGCCCCAGCAATTTCTTCTGGTAAGTGTTGTTTGTGTGGTCATACTGACTCGCTTTGAAAGTGAATGTATTTACCTTGTGTAATTCTTCGCCTGCAATTCCAGAAAGTTTATTTTTCAAAATCATTACAAACGTTGCTGGTGCTCTATTTGCTATAGACTTTCCAAAACGCTTTTTACGCTTTGGCTTGCCGTTTTTGTCATACTTAGTTTCCTTTACTTTTCTTTGAAGTCCCTTAAAGCTCATTTGCTCTATGTAAACCTCTGTTCCGAGTGACAGTACATAGTTTGCAAGGCATGTATGCTGATATTTTCTAATATCTGCATTCTTGCGCTCAAGCTCTCTAACCTGCCCTTTCATTTCTTTATAATGCTTGGATTCTATCCATATAAGCTTGATTCCTCGTTTAATTGTCCCATCTTCATTAAAATTCTGAGGATTCATCGCCCTGCGGCTACGATCCATGCTCCTTTGTAGTTGAATTTCTTTATCGTAGTTATTTTGAATATGATCCGCAAGTTCAACCAATTTTATTTCCTTACCAGAAACTATTGCAGCAGAACTGGTTCCAATATCAATTCCAACTCTTTTGCCGTTTGCAATCGTTCTTGGCTTTGCTACTGGATTTCCAACAAGCATAAATTGTAGGTAATATTTATATCTGTTTTTAATCCGCTTGCGAACTATAGTCACATACTTGATCTGCTTCTGCAGCATTTCTTTTTCATAATAGGTTTCTGGTTGCTTTATTCTTATGCTTATCGTTATTGGATTAACTTTTCTATCTTTTTCATCCTTAGTTCCTCCGCTCCAGATAAAGTATCCATTTTTAACAGTCATAGATACACCAAAATATCCAGATGTAATACTTTTCAAATCTCCCTTCTTGTGGAAATGGATTTTTCGACCATTTCCAAATACCACTCTGTCAAACGAACTCCAGACATGAGTTCTGGCTGCCGCTGCTGCGACTTTTTGAGCTATATGCGAAGCAAAATGTTTCTGTAGTAATGATACGTCCTTAATAAAATCAAACTGGTTAATTCCAGCATCTTTTAGCAGTTTATTTCTTTCCTTCCATAGTTTGCTGCGCTTTTTATCATCTTTTTCCTCTTTTATGCCAGCCACCACATCTTTATACTTCTTGGCTCTTTCGACATTCTTCAATTTTCTAAGCTCAATAGCTGTTAAAGAATTTTCAATGCGTTCCATAATGTGGAACCTTTTTTCAATGATATCCACCTGCCACGGCTCTGGATATAACGGCAAAGTCAATACGCAGCGTGGCTCTTTATCTTCTTCTTTTCCCATATGGAACACCTCTTTTCTTTAAAGTTTGATTCTTTTCTTCCTTGCGCCTAGTTCCCTCTGCCTTGTAAGAGTGTACATAAGTTCTTCTTCTGGTCTTATTTCCTGCTTAATCTTCAATTTAAACATTGTTCGCATAGCTTTGCGAAAATCTTTTCGCTCTTTTTCTGTCATGTCAAGTTCAAAAGCAAGCGTAGGTGCAATTAACTTTTCAGCCAGTAAGGTTTGCCGATTTTTCTTCATGTTTTATCCTCTTAAAATGATATATTTAAGTGATCCAACCCTTTTAACTGTTCCATCACTTCTTGAAGACGTTTGATGTCGTCTGTTGTGTCAGCTTCTTTTTGCAGGCTGTGACGCTTTAAGCGGATCACACATTCACGTATTCCCCTTGTTTTTTCTGATCCGGATGTCTCCTGAACAAGTTCACCGTTAAAGATTTTAGCCACTTCCTGATACTGGGTTTTATCTTCGGCAAAATTTTTGATTAGCTCGATTAGATTCATCTTACCTTGCTCAATCTGGTGATACATAATGCTAGCAATCTCTTGATAAAGAGAAGTAGAAAAATCTTCTGGTATGATAATGCTTTTTAATTGTGGTAGCTTGTCTGGATGGCAGCTAAGCCACGTCAAGATGCAACGCTGTGCTGCTTTTAAGCCCTCATCCTTCTCCCTCTTTCTTGCTCTGGGGATCAAATTCAAGACTGCATTGATAATTGCATTATCAATAAAATCATTTGCAGATTCTTTGTTGTCTACAACACAAATAAAGTCATTCTTAATTGAAGTATCGTAAACTTCACCCTTGTCACATACCCATTTTCCACACCAAAGCTGTATAATATACCCGGTGCTTGTAGGCGACTCGTTTTTGCATGATTTTGGTTTTGAACCAGTTCTTACAAAATAGTAAGGACGACTCGCGCACTTGTCTTTATAAATTTTCATTAAGCCCTTCTTTCCTTTAATACTGGAACACTCCTGCATCCATTCTTTCGTTATATCTTTTCTCTGCGTAGTACCTGAATGTGTAGTATTCAAGACCACATTTCTTTGCGGCTTCACTGCATCCAATGTCTCCTTGTTCCCATTCCAGATATACGTCTGTGAAGTTTGGCGGAAGAATCACTCCTCTCTGGATTCCCTTCCTCTGCTCTCCAATCTCTTTTAATCGGATATTTGCATACTTGCGAAATGTTGTATGCGATATCCCACATTGTCTAGCTGCCTTTTCATCTGAGAGTAAACCAAGTTTCCATTGTTCAAAACATTCATCAAACATTGGTGGCAAAGGCTTTGGCGGTACTTTATTACCAGTTTTAACGGTGTGCCTATCACCTCTCTTTGCAAGTTCTTCTCTTGCATACTTTTCAAAGGTTGTAATGCAAACACCTATCTTCTTTGCACCTTCTGGTCCGGTTAACCTTCCATCTCTCCATGCGATGTAAATTTCTTCTGGAAGTGTAGCTTTTTTCGCGACAAAGTTTGTTCTATGCCCTGTTTGCTTTTTAAACGGCTTTGCCTTAGCTGCATCTTGCCAATGTAGCCAATTCTTATACATTGGACGCTGGCTAAATTTTGAACAGTGATATCCTAGCTGGATATCGTGCGCACGGTTATCAGCTTTTTCCGCAGCTTCTTCTTTGCTCAGAAATACTGCCCTTCCAAGCGCTAATCTCTCCCAATGATGTATATTATTCGTATTGCTTCCGATGTCGCGTTTTTCTGTTATTGTGTCAAAATGTGTGTCAGTCACGGCTATAACGATTGATTCAACAACTTCAAGCCCGTAATTGTCGAACCCTTCGAACCCCTTTTGTTTTAACTCATAGTTGCTTAATCGGTATTCCTCTACGTGATAGACAGGAGTCCCGATCTTAATCTCATCCATCTTGTACCTCCTTTATCAGTTTTAGATCATATCCATTCTCTACAAACTCTTTGGTGAGCTTGTGCCTGATGCCATTGCCTAAGTACTGGTATATATCAAGCATGTCGTCATCAGAAAAATTCGTCTGCAGATACTGGTTTATACCCTTTCGAGTTCTATTCCAGAATCTTACGTTCCTTACATGCTGTTGATAAACCATTGTTTTACAAGCATCCCTTGACACGTATTCAAGCAATTTACATTTAAGATCTTCTTCACTCTCAATGTCAGCTATGGAAAAACCAGAACGCTGCTTGTTTAACAGCAAGTATCCCTTGCTGTTAATACTGCTGCCAGGAAAGCATTCCATAAGCTTCAAAATTTCATTCAGGATCATGTTTCCTCCCAATCAATTCTCTGTCCGCATTTTGAACAATAGGAAGCAAGGCAATCATTTATGATGTTTCCACATACAGAGCAGCTACATGCGTTCTTATCTTCCAGAATAACCGGTTTTTGTGGAATCTGCTTTTTAAGAGCATTATGCGCCTTCATGAATACAAACGCGGTTCTCATTGACTTTTCAACTGCCTTATAATCCTTTTTCCTTAAGGCTTGCTCAGTTGCTCTGGTGCAAGTATCAAGTTTCTTTTTTAATATCTTTACGGCTTCTTTATTGCTCATTTACTTTTCCTTTCTTACAGGAACGGACATGTCTCGAGATTAAATAATTGCCAGGTCTTACCTGCTTCTGCAACGTCCACATTTGCCATTCCTGAGACTGCTTTTATTCTTGTAACCATTTCTTCCGGCACTGCATTATTTGCGCTTAAATGGCAAATAATGACGTTCTGGAGTGTGCCTGTTACGTTGGCTTCTATGAAACCTGCGCACGTTTCTAGCTCCATATGTCCCTTGATAACGTGTAATCTTTTGCCAGTAACATCTTCTGAAATATATTGTTTTTGGTAATTGCAAGACACCAGTATGTGGCTAATGTCCTTAAATCGCCACCTTACGAACTCCGTATCGGTAATATAGAGCATTCTTTCCATTTCTGGATGCTTGATAATAAATCCGTAACACGGACACTCTGTACCGTCTGCATCGGTATGCTTGAAGTGTCCATGCACATCAGTCATTGGAACCGATACAATTCCAAATTCACCAAATCCACCGATATAGGAATTATTTTCGTAAGGTTTGTAGATTGGGATTCCCATTTCTTCCAGACCACTGACTGCTTCTGAATGATCTCTGTGTTTGTGCGTAACAACACATCCGACAATATCAGATACTTTCCAATCGCATCCCTTTTTGATCTTCATGATCGGGATTCCTGCATCAAGAAGAAGCATCTTACCTTTGCTATCCTTTAAAACATAGCAATTACCAGAACTACCGCTGGCTAAGCATGTTAGAATCATCTGAAAAACTCCTCTCTTACATTCACGCCTTTAATTGTGCTTTTCTTTCTGAATGCCCATCTGACGTCTTGCTTGTCTCGTTCTGCTTTGCAGCAAGTAAACTTCTGACAAATCTCCGGTCTAACCGGATAGATAACGCACTTTTCTGTTGGCTTGCTCTCGTCCAAGAATGGACAGGTAAGGTCAACTAATTGCTTCTCTGCACATGGAATCTGATGCTTACACTCAGAAATATGATGTTGCTTTATATACCGATGAATTTTCTTAATTTCTTTGCCACTCATCGGTAACAAGTTTGAGCAGCATTGTCCGCACTGGCTGCATTTACCGCCTTTTGTGAAATCTGTCAAACCTTGGTGCATGTCGTTGCTAATCTTCTCAAAGAGTTCTATGTCATTCATCCCTCCACACTTTCAATGTGATAGCGACCGTAACCACTTGTTCTTCCACTTCCAATTCCGTTTCCAAAACCTGCAAGACGGATGATGTTTAAGATCTGTTCCAGAGAATACGCATTCTCTGTATACTGAATGGTGAATGTTGCGCTCCATCCACTAAAACGGTTCAACCGTACAAGTACTGGAGCACCTTTCTTCGGCGACATAAGTTTTTCATCAATATAATGTTCCGCAAACTTGATCGGAACCAGATTGCCCTTCGCGATGACATTTACAGCGGCATTGAACTTAGTTGCGTAAGTGTCAATTTTGTTCTGCACAACAGCCTGTCCGAATGACTTTTTCAAACCAAATGCTGTAATACATGGTGCATTGTTAGTCAGCGCTTTTCTTAAGCCTTCTTCCGTAAAGTCTGTAGGTTTTCCGTCATACCAGTGCATGGCGGTGATCACTTCTTCCCATACATTTGTAGCTGCTGTGTCCTTAGCCTTGTTCTTTCTCTCGTCGGTCAACTTTCTAGCGTTACAGTCATTCATTTTGTTGAGTACCAAATCTCCATCACCTGCAATAGTGATTCTTGCCTGTTTGATGCTTAACGGCTTCAATTCGATAACCTGTGTTTCTTCCTTCTTTGCCATAATTGTTTTCTCCTTTTTTGTTTTGATCTAAGCTCTCGCTTGAGGTACGGCACAAGTGTTGCAATGTTCTGTGTTGTTCTGTTCTGTACTGTCTCGCGGCTTATGCCGCGTCTCAAACGAAAGTTCTAAGTGTTCTGGTAACACTTGCGGACAACATGAAATGTAATGCTGTGTGTTGTATTGTATTGTTCTATGCTGTACTGTTCTATCCTACGATAGGCAACTCATGCTGCCTGCAAATGCTACCAGTTTGTTTTGTCGGTATCCACTCGGTACATGGCATAAGAAATTTACGGTGCTGTGTTATGTCTTGTTATGTCCTGTAAGATGCTGTCTTATGCTATTATGTGCTATGATTTGCTTTGTGGCTTATGCCACATGCAGAATGGATACCTTTTGTTTTTTGTGTTATGTTCTGTTTTTTTCTATATTATTCTGACGTTTAATGTTCTAATTTATGAGCTAGCATGAAGTAGCAAGTAATCTTTTTTTGTTCTGTAGTGTTTTGCTCTACGATGTATTGTGCTGTTTTGTTTGATATAATGCTTTTATCTTATTGAGGTTTACTTACCACCTCGTGCTAGCTCATAAAATTTGCTTAACTCGAATGCTCTGTGAATGATGTAATGTTCTGTTGTGTCGTGTTATGTTCTGTCCTGTGCTGTTATGTTTTTGACATATGAGCCATTTCTTTTCTCAGATGGTGCATACCGTTACACCATCCATAGAACACTCGAATTAAGCATTGAAACTGTTTAGACTGCTATCTTGTCGATTTCTTCAAATACATTCTCCAACTCAGAAAGCGACTTATACCGATTTTGGAAGCTTCTCAGCTCTGCGTATGCCCTCTGTAGCAACTTCTGATACTCGTCAGGTTGTGTTGCAAAATGCGTTGTTGGCATATATACATTTCTCTGACTTGTGATCTGGAAGTGCCTAATAGGTGGTTTATTGTCCTGCTTTGGTACAACTACAAAGAACTGGATAAGCTGTCTTGCCTGCTGCAAGCGATACTTCTCTGCCGCTATGCTGTCATTCCATTCAAAGCACTTATGAAGCTCTGACCGTTCGTCTCTTGCTTTCTCAAGTACTTGTTCTGGCGTTATCTCCGCATCTCTTCCGATTTCATCCAGACACTTTGCGGCATTGGCTTTGAAAATACCTTCTATTCTCCATTTGATTTCATCCATAGGCTATCTCCCTACTGCATAAATGCCGGGAGTTCCTGCTGACCGTCTGCATCAGCTTTTAACTCTCTATTTCCAGTTACAGGCTCAACAAATGTTTCTGAATTTGCTTCATTTTTAATTTCGTATGCAACATTTTCCTGCTCAATTTCAATTGGAGAAATGTCCTCGAACTGATCAAGTCTGTCGGATATCTCGGAAATATTACCATCTGTACTCGTATTTGCGATCATTTTGCACAAACGGTTGATTACAGTTTTCTTTGACATCTGATCTCTGAATTTTGTGTGTGTACTGGCAGCATCCTCTTTCAATCCACCCATTCGCTGATTCCATGCTTTCTTCAACTGGTTAATGTTCATAATCTCCACAATCTGGCTTCCATCCATCATTTTTGCAACAGCATAAGCGCCTTTGATCTTGTCATTATCAATGTTCATGAAGTCCTGTGTGTGTTCATCAATAACTTTCTCACCATTAACAATGTGATACTTAAATGTATCGCCCTCATAGATGATCTCTGCACTGATCTTCTTTAAGCCGTTGCGTCTTGCCAATGTGATATTTCCAAAGTAAGATTTCTGAAATTGGCACTTTCCTCCGTAAGCAATAAAATATCCTTGCTTTTTATTAACATTGAGTGCCAATGTGGCCATTTCCATAAGCGAATTTACAATACTAGCCTGTGAGCAGCTTTCAAGAACCGGACGTTTATCTTTATCAACAGTCTCTTTTAATATCAGATACGCTCCAGTTAATGCATTTGCTACGTTGTAGTCTTTTGGAAATGCCAAGCCAAAGTTCTCTTTCTCTTTTAATTGGCGTACAAGCCCATCAATAAGGCCATTATTTACAATTAAACTGGCCTGCTGATTTCCTGCACTTAATGCTTCTGCTTTAGCCGCTGCCATTATTCCTCACTCTCCTTAATCTCAATGTGCATCTTGTCAAAAAACTTGCTCAAATCATCAAATGATTTGAATGTGTTATTGCAAAATATAAGGTATGCAGAAATGTCATTCATTAAATTGCCTGTAATATATTCTATTTTGCCTTGTATCACTTTAAACTTTAACCCTGTCGGGAAAAGCACGTTATCACCTTTTGCAACCTCAACAGCTCCACTGTAGTATGTCGGCTGCTCTTCCTTTTTCTCTTCTGGTTCCTTTCCCTGCTCGTGCACAGTTTCCAGATCTTCATCTTGTTTTCTTTTTTCCAATTTTTTCAGTAGCTCATCTGACGCTTTACTTAATGCTGACAAAAAACTGATATCGTCAACACTATTTTTATAAACTCCCACGCCCATCTCACCTGTCTTTTCGTCCTCAACAAGAACGGCATTAAAAGCTAATCCGGCCTTAATTGTAAATCTAGTGCTCATATTATCCTCCTTATTTTGTTTTTGCCTTGTTGTTGCAGCACTCTGCTTCGTCGATCTCTGGTGCTCTTTTGATCACCTTAATATTGCTTCTTCCGTAGGCTTCTATCCATGAAAGGTCTACTGGCTCATCTACCACTGTGACTTTTGTACCGTTTGGAGTTATTGCTTCGTCTCCTGGCTTTAAGTCTTCCTCTGCTGCAAAACAATAGCTTCTTTTACTGCCCTCGTATCGGGCTTTTACATAATTTCTCATTAGCTTTCTCCTTTTAATAATTTTTACTGTTTAATTTCTTTTGCAAAGATTGATGGAGAAAAGATACAAACTGGACGAACGCCGAAGCTGTTGCGGCAAACGCCGTAGACGACGTTGCCGGATGGAACAACAACGGCCATCCATTTATAATATCCGTTGTGCGGCGTACTCCATGGAGTAAGTAACCACCAGTAATACTCTTCGTTTGGGATCAGGCTTCTGTATTTTCTGTACTCGTCAAGTGTAAGCATTGATACCTTATCCTTACACTTTTCATATTCCTTCTGCCCATCAGCAGATAACAAATCCCTTTCAAATTCAATAATGTTTTCCTCTCCAATTTCCTTTTCTAATTTTCTAAGGAAATCATTATTCAAATACTGGCGCAGTTCACTAGTTCTCCAGTCATTACATTTCGAATCAAATGTCATTGATTTCTCTAATTTTTCTGCAAGGCACATACAGCCTGAATCAAGAACATCAAGGATTTTCCATTTTAGTCCTGCAAGTTCGAACTGATTGCCTGCTTTAGGCTCAACATCAATTTTTCTTTTTGAATTACCTTCTAAGATGTTTACTCTTTTCTTTAGATCATCGAACTGCTTTTGCAGTCCTTCTAATGTTAATTCAGCCATCTACTCTCCTTTCGATACAAAGATGTTAGATTTTAAGATAAAAACTGGGCGAACACCGAGGCTGCAGTTGTAATTGTAGCTGCGGATGACGCCGGACAGAAGAACAACAGCCATTGAACGATTGTATTCATGGTTTGGACTAGTCCATGCTGTACAAGTCCACCACCAATCATCCAAATCATTATTAACAATCAAGTTGTTATACTTTCTAGCCTCGTCAAAAGTGATCGGGCGAACCTTGCAAGTCAGCTCCCCATAGTCGTTCTGACCGTCTACCGTTGTTAAACTTACGGTGTGTTCCACAAGATTCTCTGCTCCAACTTCATTTTCAATAGTTGGCTGGATTTCAGCTTCGATGTATTTTCTAAGTGCAGATGTTTTGTAATCCGCTGTATCGTCTGCAAATTCTCTGCCTTCTGCCATAAAATTTTTCGAGATAACCTTGGTTTTTCCTTCGTGCTGTTTGAGGACAATATAATCATTCTCTCCAATACAAAATGTTTTTCCGGCTTTTAAGCTTTCCAGTTTAACCTTGTTACTCTGCTCTCTTTCTTCAAGCATTTTTACCAATGCTCTTGCAGTTTCAAGTTCTTTGCTCATGTCTATCTCCTTTCTACAGCCGCGGTGACTTGACCAAATCACGCACAACTCTATATTTTGAGATATTTTCTCCGTCTTTCTCAACGAAGTAAAACGCTCCGTCATTCGGCTCTCTGAAACCGCTATAGTATTTTGTATTTACTACTGCTGCATCCTGCTCCTTGCAGTGGCTGCACCATTCGCGGATTTCTGCGCCGAGGTAACTTTCTCTGCTGTTCACTACAACCATTTGCTCTCTCCTTTCTTCTCTGGTGGATTGTAGCAATCTATGAACTCGTGTAAGTCATATAAGCTGCATCCTCTAAATTTCAATGTTTCATTTTGCTTCCATAAGCGTTCTGCTCTCACACCAAATTCATCTGAAAAGCTCTGGATCAACCCTTTCATGGCTTTCTGCCTAGCTCTTTTAATTTCTGTTGCCGTCCTTCCAGATCTTGGTGCTATTGCATCCGCCCTTCTACAGATATGTCCAATCAGCTCTAACCGCTGCTCCTCTGTTAGCTTCATAGGCTTATTGGAGCTGGCGATAAATCGCCTGAATGATCTTGGCATCATACAACGCATTGTGTTTTACCCCTTTAGGAAGCGGCTTTCCCAACTTTGTTAAGAGTTGTTCGCGCGACAAATCAAACGCTTCCTTTTCAGAAATTCTTAGCACTCTTGCAATATCCTGATTGATGTCGTGGCAACTTGCTGATATGCAATTAGGAAGCTCCAATGCGGAACTTGCCAGAAGATCAACCAGTAAAACAAAATCGTAATGAGATACATCTGACACAAATTGAATATCACTCTCGAAATGCTCAAGCCATCCAAGAAGTGATTCTCGTACCTCATATTTACTACCAACTACAAATACGGTGTTTTCCTTGTCTAGCAACTCTGCAAGCTCTTTGTTCTCACCCTTTACCACTGTATTTGACAATACATTCTCCTCGATCCAAGGTGTAATTTGATAATCTGCAAAATCATTAAATTCTGCGTAAAAGGATTCACCGCTTGCAGATACAATTCCAATACTTATTAGGGTTGTGTCTTTATGCAACCCTGTAAACTCTGCATCAAAGTACAGATTTATCATCTTCCTTCGCTCCTTCCTTTTCTTTATATTCTTCTGCCTGCTCCATCCCAATGATGTAGGCAAGCTGTTCTTCTGTTAAACATGGAAGCAGCCGTGTTGCTGTTTCAAGCAATTGCTTTTTACTCTCTCCATGGTAAATAAAAATTCTAATCACTCTCCTTCTTCGTTTTCTTCGATACTGTTTGGATTGAGCATCATCATTAGCAGCTTCTTCCAAGCGAGTGTTTTGTTTACGGTATATCCATTTGCGGTTTGATACTGCATATGTACCACATGTGGGTACTTCGCTTTAATCGCCGCGTTTACTGTTGTTGGTGTTCCATCTGGCATTTTACATTCAGCGCAACAGTGTCGCCCTGCTTTGCCGCTTCTTTCAGCAGCTCTGTGTCTTTGCTCATTTCTCCGCTCAAATGCGGCAATTTTTCTCTTAGATTCATACATTTCCTTTCTGTATGGTTCTGGCATTCTAGCCCAAGCCATAATCTCATAGCCAGATTCTTCAAATCCACCGTCTGGCAAATTCGCCTGACAAGCTTCTTTTGAAACCCACCATCTAAATCTGCCCTTTGGGTCTGGACCCCAGTAATACTCGTGGGTAAGTCTAGTCTCACCCCATCTGATTGTGCACATTAGATAGCCTGCGGTCTTATCTGGCATCTTTTTAGTCATCCAGAACATTTTTTATCACCTCTCTTAATTTATATTTGCAACATTTCTTCCTTTGCTTTTTGATAGAAATTGCGGTCTATCTCAAAACCGTATGAACTTCTACCAAGCTCTCTTGCAGCTCTTAATGTCGTTCCGCTTCCACAACAAGGATCAATAACAACATCACCCGGATCAGTAAATGTTTCGATTAGCTTTTTCAAAAGCTTCACAGGTTTCTGTGCCGGATGAATCTTAGGAATGTCTTTTTCGTCCTTCTCCCAGTTAAACCAGTTGAAAACCATATGACCAGTACCTCTGATTGTTTTTCCCTCTTCATCAAACTGCGCTCCGTTTCTGAACTTTGGAAGCTTGTCTCTGTAGAAGCAAAGTGCATATTCTGTAGCCCCAACTACTCTCATATTCGCTTTTAATACCTGTGGTGAATAGTTCTTGATGAATACCAATGGAATGTAATGAATAAATCCATGTTTTTTTGCGGCTGCAATTAAGGTTGATGTCTGCTCAAACGAGCAAAATACAATCATGCAAGGACTGTTGCTGCTTCTTCCTCTTGTCGGGCTTTTCTTGTCCTCTTTTTTCATCATCTTTGAGCAAAAATGGAAGTACTCATAAAGATTGAAATTGAAATCTGAGTTAAAAGCAGCTTTTCCTGCAAGTTTGCTTTCACCGTTCTTATTATCGCCCCCCCTTGTACCACATTGGATTGCTGCCGTAGAAATTAGCTCCGACATTATAAGGTACGTCCGCAATAATCAACTGTGCTGGGCGGATTCCGTATTTTTTGTAATTCTGCATCGAGTCGCGATACAGTTCACATTTAATTTTTCTTTCCATGTTGTGTTTTCCTTTTTTAGTTTACGATGTTGTAACTGTGTTCTCTATCCAGCCGAGCAAATAGTTGTTCTGGATACTAGAGCAGCTATTTGTCACTTCACTCAGCTTCTGCAGAGTGCGCTTTTTCTGCTCAGTCAAAAAGCGGTATGTTGTTGTCTTAGACTTTTCTTTTTTATCTGTCATCACGCCTGCACCTCCTTCCTGCATGTTTCCATTCTTTCAATGTAGGTAATCATGTCAGCAAAGCTTTCTGCTCTGTACAAGATTGCCCTGTTTGTGTCAGCAAGTAGTGTGTATGTACTACCAAACTGGAATATGTAATACTTATGCGTTCCCTCGTAGTACATACAATCTTTAAGCACTACAAACTTGTTGATATCAAGCATTGTTTGTTCCTCTCTTATGTAATTTCTGCTATCATTTCTGCCTTCATCCTGGCGAACTTGTTAATAAAATGGATTTGTCCTTTGCCAGTTACAAGCGTTGTTCTTGTAATTCTGACGCTTCCATCTGGATTCACAACGGTACGTTCCTTAACTTCAAAGAGTTTCTGTTCCATCGCCTTCTGCGTTGGCATGTTTTTACTACCGCCACTTTTAATTAGGTAGTCATTTTGACGCATCCACTCAAAGAGTCTGTTTTGCCCGATCTCATGACCATTCTGGCAAATCAGTTTTGCCATGTCTCCAATTAGAATTGAGGTCCTGCTAGACTCCACTGCATCTGCAAAGATTTCTTTAGGCTTCATGCGCTCTGTGTCTGCAATCAATACCTTGTTATCTGCCTTGAGCTTATCAATCTCGTTATTGGCAATCTTTAAGGCTCGTGCCATCACCTGTTCTGGTGTATTCCATGCCTTTTCCAGATCAAGGAAATACTGGCGGTACTGCTTGCCCTTGTCGGTACGCTGAATCATGCAGATCTGCTTTGCCATGTCGATGGAGATTTGATAATCCATGAATGTTGTCTCATTGCCTTGAGCTGTTACTCTTTTTTGAGTAATAGCTTGATAGTCCAAATTTTCAGCGAAACCATATTCGCACATACGCTTGTACCAATCGTTGAATCTTGTATTGATCTCAAGTCCCTCATGCAGTTGTCTTGCCGAAACTGTAGGTGCTTCGGAATCGTAATTGATTCTGATTAAGCCCATTGCATCATCTCCTTACTATTACTGAGTGATTATGTTATATCACTCAGTAATACATTTGTCAAGTACTTAGTGATATTTTTTTATTTTTTTTATTGACTCAGTGATATTTGTGTTGTATAATTTGTATTGAAAGGAGGTGAACACAATGAACGAAAGAATAAAAGAGATTCGAGAATATTATTCCCTTAGCCAAAAAGAATTTGGAGAAAGGATTGAGTTGAAGCAGAATTCAGTTGCCGTAGTAGAACGTGGAAAACGAAATTTGTCAGAGCGATCTATAAACTTGATTTGCAAAGAATTTTCTATCAACAAAACTTGGCTCCTTACCGGAGAAGGTGATATGTTCAAGGGTCTTACACCATCAGAAGAGATTGAGTCATTTCTTAGTACACTTGCAATAACAGGCGATGAAAATTTCAAAAAACGTCTAATCCTTTATCTTGCGCAAATGAAGGATTCAGACTGGGAAAAATTGGAACAAGTGCTTGATACTCTTCTTGCAGGAAAAGATATCATCTTTCCACCAGACACCAAAAGTGAAAAGTAATCCTGAGTAAGCCAAATGGTGGGCATCCAGAAATGGATGCCCATTGCTTGTTTTATTGCAAAATATGTATCTTCTTATTGATATTTTTTCTGCTGTTGTCTATACTGTTTATATAATCTTAATCCAAATCATTAAAGGAGATTGAAATATGAAGAAACAGATTATATTTACAACTTTATGTGGGTGTATCGCTTTGCAAACATTTATGCTGTCAGCGTGTTCTGGTGGCTCAGCTGTAAAGGATAATTCACAAGACTGTACTATGTCAGCAGAAAGTGAAACCACGTCAGACGCAAGCGACGATTCTCAAAACTGGGAGATATCATTCGATAACATTCCTTGGGGAACTGATTTTGCTTCTGTAAAGCAGATGCTTCCTGATTTAGAGCTAGGAGGAGTAACACACGAAGAAATAGAACCCAATAGTCTCATCAGCGGATTTAACAAGGCTTCAAGCAATTCTTCTGATCAAGTAACTTTACGCGTTTGGTCAAGCAAGCTTTCATCTTATAAGTCTAATTATAGTTTTGAGTTTGAAGATCACAATTTAATTGATCTTGTAATGTATTTTGCATTCAAGACTACAGAAGATGGATACATTGATTACGATGATAATGAAGCGCTTCTTTATGGAGTTAATTATAGAGTTAAAGGTTCGTTAGGAACACTTGCAGAATTTGCAGAAAAGTTCAGAAAAGTATGTGGGGAGCCTTCACAAAATTATACAATCGAAAAGAGTTCAAATAACACGGATATGCAATATTTGATTTGGGAAAATGATAATTATATTATTTCTGTTCATGATGAAATAGCTGATACGTTTGATTCTTCATTTAGCGGTTGGGACGAGTCTATCGAGATATCTTATGCCTGGAAAAATGGTTCTAAACTTTTAGAGCAATCTAAAGATGCGCTGCATAATGTAAAAATTAAAAACGCAGAAAAATAAGAAAAATGGGAACCTGATTTGCATGGGTTCCCATTCATTTATTCTCTAACTAAGATGTAATAAACGATCTTCAGCTTTGAAAGCCTGTCTTCTGCTTTTAACTTTTCTTTTATCTTCTTCATGTAATACCGTTTCATTGCTTCTTCAACATCCGCATCAATATCCTTTTCGCTTCTGCTTTCTGCCATTCATTGCCCTCTCTTTCCTCTATTCTCTCGTCATTGCCTGCGCGATCAGCTCACAGCGATATTTCTTTACGTCGTCTCTATCTGTTAACTGATATAAAAAATCAAGCAATTCCATTTCATTACGTTTTCCTTCCGGAATAAACGTGGATATATATGTAATCGCTCTTTTTACATATTCATTGCCTTTTAATTCCACGATACTATCTAAAAAACGTCTAACCACATCACACATATTATCACCTTTCCTTTGCGATTGCATTTGCAGAAATTTCATATGCAACTTTAACTGTTTCTGTTTCATGCTCTCTTTTTACGTAAGTCCTGCTCTGGATTCTTCCAGATAGTCTAATCTTGTCCCCAACCTTTAAATTTGATGCCTTTCGGGCAAGCTGATTCCAAGCAATGCAGTGCAAATAATCACTCTTGCCGTATGGACGATTTACAGCAACTATAAGCTCACATAACTCCTTTTTTAATGGTGTTGTGCGATATATCGGTTTGCTGCACAAGTACCCCGTCAATGCAATTTGGTTTCGATGTTCTCCACTTTCTGCCTTAATTTCACGAACTAAAAAATATTGCTGTACATGTCTTTTGCCGTCACTGGTGTAATAATTCTTGCTTCGCCACTCTCCAATCACTGTCACTTCATCCTGACACTTTAAAGCCCCGATTCTATCCTTTGCAACAGCAATCGGAATCTCATCATTTACTCCACTTAAACGGCTTGTCTCGATAGTGTTTGAACAAAAATTACTCTCCAAACAGTCTAATGTTGTAAAATTGTCTAGTAATTTACCGTGAATAATGGCAAAATTAACCATTGACTCTGTTACTTTGCAGTTGTAAACTGTCATCATTAGTAGCCTCCTTTCTCTTTTCTGCTATGGTATAGATGATAGCACTGGTGACTACAATTGTATTTACTTTGTTTACATTTTTTTCGGTCAAAGTTTTTTGGCTATTTCTCAAGCTTTTAAGTGCTAGAAAACTTTGGCTTTGCTTTTTACTTGATGTAGCCAATAAATTATACTTTTTGCTTTTGTCAAAGTACAATTTATTGTAAAAATGACATTTTGAAAGAATATGAAGGGTGGTTTTTGACATGAGAAATCGAGTAGCTGATACTGAACGGCTTGTAAAAGTCATAATTTATGTGCGTAAAAACGCAGGACTGTCACAAATGGATTTGGCAAAAGCACTTGGAAAGAGCGTAGGGACAATAAAAAACTGGGAGAATGGTCTTGGTGCGCCAGACTTTCCAACCTTGCTAGAGTGGTTTGATAGATGTGGTGTTGAGGCAGAAAAATGTCTTATGGCTATTTATGACCCCAGCAAGTACGAACGCATTTATCACCCTAAAAAAGATAGTGAGACATTGCTTGCTCTGCAGGAATATTTAAAGCACGAAGATGCTGCGTATCTGAAACGTCTGTATTACAATGTCTTTTGTGATACTGGGTCTGATTGGCACGCACAACTTGATATGCTTACGGCATTAAACAAACTGCCACTTGCTGACCGTATAACGTCAGCTCAAGCATATCTTGACAATTTTTTGATTCGGCAGGCACGTGGTGAGGTGAAAGATTCTTTTATAGAACCTGATTTAAAACATTTGAAGGAGTCAATACAGCAAGCAAAGCAATCTGTTTGCGAGAGAAAGGATTCCTACTTAAATTTTAAGCAATAAAAATAGGGTGCATCATCACTGATACACCCTTTAAACTTAAACAAAATATGTGATTGAAAATGAAATTGCTCCGCTTGCATTATATGAACTTCCACCAGATGCAGTCTGAAGAAGCTTAATTGCTCCGTCTGTTCCAATTGCAATTGCGGCAGTTGGAGAATTATAATATCTAGCTGCTAAGTTAATTTCTTTTGTTGGTCTATAGCCTTGCGCCAGGGTTCCGAGCGTTTGGAACGCTGCTGTAGCTCCTGTAACTCCCATAACGACATTGACTATGTTTCCTATCTTTCTGACGCGCGCTCCAATATAACTTACAGCAGTGATTTCACTACCTAATGTTATATTTACCCATCCACTATCGGTCATCAAAGGCAAATCATTCTCGTCAAGTATTCTGTATGCAGTACCCGATGTATTCCAGCGATATAAGCTTGAATTTTGAGCATTAAAGCCTACACTTCCGAGTCGCTTTCCGCTACCGTAGAATCTTAGTGTACTCATTGTTCCTGATGTGCAATTAAGCCCTAATACATCCACGTTTGAATTGTCGATTGTTCCGCCGCTTTTTGGAAGATAATCAACATTTATTTTTTTCTTTTCGTCTGCACTAATTAGACCTGATGCAGATGTTGTTGCTAATGGAACGTAAAAATCAGTCATGCTTGAACCTTGCGTTATCGAACCGATTTTGAGTCCTGTTTTATAGCTTGCTGATGAGCCGAAATTGCCCTCATGATAAATCTTGAAAGCACCAGCATCACTTTTTACGTAGACTGGTGGATTGGGGGAATTTAGTCCCTGAACTTCCAGATTTATCTGACCTTCTGAATCTGTTCTGATTGTCAGCACATCGTTAGCCCATATACGCATTGGACCAGTTCCACATCTTATATCAAGTCCCTCATTTCCCAAAAACATTCTATTGTCGTTTGTGCTTGCGACAACACCTTTTGTTCTTGTTGCGATAGTTACTCCGTTAGAGCTTGACTCAATGATAAAACTGTCCGTGTCAGAATATGGACTGTCCACTTTAAATGAACGGTTGAAGATCGCATCAAGACCAGTTATGGTTCCTGTTGTAATTTTTGTAGCATCAATGCTCTTAATTTTTGCATTGGTAATTTGCGCATCACCAATCATTACATTTGTTATCCAACCCTGCTGAATATTCGCTTTATCAAGTCTAGCAAATAATATATTTGCATCATTTACCGTGATTGAACTTGCCTGCAAATTTGTGATCTTTGCATCTACAGCGTTTAACTGATTGAGCGTGGCTTTTTTTGCCGTAATTTCTTGAAGGCTAAGGACATCGTCTTTAACTCGTTGCAATGCTATTTCAGATGGACTTTTCACCTCTTTTTCTTCAAAACCATAGGATGCCACTTCCGACAGCAAACCACCATCAAATGTAATGGTGTGTTGCATCACTGGAACATCTATAAGATTATTTTTGGCATCAACTATTGTAACGACATCACCTACGTCAAGCCTCGGATCTCCCATAAACGAAAATGACACTGGATAATAGCTCATATCCTTTATTTTTTTAAGGATTTTATTGAGCCATTCCTGTGTCATTACTGGATTGCTTAAATTTGTATTTATATTTGTTCCTGATTCATAATGATTGTTCTCTGTGTCACAGCTGATGCCTGAGATTTGGCACATCGTTTCTGATTGTAGCAGATCATCAAAATATCTATTGGTCTTAATCAGATACGTGTGTGATTCTTTTAAAAATTCAATTGTATTATAAATGAACGATAGGTTCTGGTCTTTTAAATAGCTGCCTGCTGTATCACCTATTTTTCCTGGATAGTCAGTTGTTAACGCTTCATACCATCTAAATGTTACTTTTCCGTTTCTATCGCATATAGCAAATGTGCCATGGAGTTGTGCGATGTATCCAACCACTTGCTGCATTGTGAAACCGTCAAATGGCTCTTTGTATGATTTTTCTCCCGACTGGTCGTTAACCGTCAATATTTTATCTATCATCAGGCTATCAGATAATTTGCTTGTGTCAAACTCAACACCTGTCTGTTTGCTTATATCAGTTAAAAATTCTTTGCTTTCTGCTGGATACTTCGTAATCTTGCTTTTATATGCTTTAGCTAACTTTGACTCTAGCCTGTCATATGCTGTAAAAGTAAGCAGATTTCGGTCTTTTTTTTGCTCTTTTATCGTAAAATATCCCATCGGTATCCACTCTATAGCGCCATCAGCTATTGCTCCAATTTCCAATTTTACTTCCGTACCTTTTACAAATTCTTGCGATTTTGTAAACATAGATACTTCTATTTTGGAAGCTATAGCTCCACCCACATAAAAATAGCTATCAGGAGTTGAGAAATTTGTTTGCACTATCTCTTGGATTCCATCTGATATTTCGTTTAGCCTTGCGTAGAACGTTCTTCCGCTGCCTGATATAACTTTATCTAATGCTTCTGATACCTGATACATGGTGATTTCCTTTCTCTAGCACGGTATACTCCGTGCTAGATATTTGCTTTATTTTTTATTCTTCGAGGATGTATCTTTTTTCTTCTTCTGTGAGAACCTTCATTCCTTTAATCTTTTCTGCCGATACTTTTCCGTTGTTGTTGTTGTACAGCCTTTTTAAACTTTCTACCAAACTTCTCATGCCAGTACTCCTTCCTCAATCAGCTGCAAGGTATATGCGTCTATCATTTCTGTTGCATATCTTGTCATTTCTTCGCTTGGCTCTGTATCGCCTTCGTAATCAAGATATTGCTCTGGGGCTTGAATAATCTCCTCTTGCGTCAACTTAAATGTCCTGAATATATTGCCATTATACTCATACATTATCTCGCTACCATTTTCTGGGTTTTCAACCGCAACCTTTTGTTCGTCTGTACAAATGACTACGTCCATTCCTTTTTCAAGCGGATAGAATGCTGCACTTAACTGTGGCAGCGTAAATCTCATCTTTTCCATAATTGTTTTTTCTCCTCTCATGGGTGGATACAATTTCTTTGCATCGTTTTAAATCCTCTAAAACATGATACTTCTTTTGGAAACGTTTTGTATCGGAATGCTTGATAGCTCCATACCTTCCGATATAGCTTCTTGCTAAAGATAGCGGTATGCTTTCTTTTCTGCATACTTTGATTCTTACTTTCTTGGCTGTTCTTCTAAAACGTATGAAGTTTGATGAGCGAACAGTTAAACTCTTCCTTGATATCTTTCTGCCCAAAATGTCTATATACTCTGTACTCAAGTCGATAAATTTCGCCGTGTCCTTGATCTCAAGCCCTAAAAACTCATTGACATACTTACAAAACTCTCTTACTGCTGCTTTCAAATCTTTTTGGCTTCTTGCAATAATCAAAATATCATCCATCTGGAGCAGAACATGCGCAACCGTATTTGTTGTTTCAGCTGTTCTATTTCTGTGTTTCCTCACTTTCATTATCTTTTCACTCGCATAATGGTATGCATAGCTTAGGTAATAATTTGCAAGATATTGACTAAGATAAGAACCTATTGATAGCCCACCCTCAAAAGTATCTATCAAAAAGAATACCAGATGCAATATATCAGGATTGTCAATATCTCTTTTTAATAGACGTTTGAGCTTGCGTTTTGAAATTGTCTCATAATAGTGGCGCACATCTGACTGCCATGCCCAGCGCATGTTTAAATTATCAATCCACTTCTTTATTGCAGCTGCACCAAATTCATTGCCTTTATTCTTTAAGGCTCCGCACTGATAAAAGCAAAGCTTTTTACGAAATAGCTCATCCATGGCATATACAGCAATATAATCATATAGCTGTTGTTTAATGTCTTGTATGCCTATCGTCCTGACTTTCCCATTGCACTTATCAACCTGTTGCCGATACCTGATTGGCTTGACAACATATGCTTTGCTGATGATTTCTTGCTGTATGCCGTCAACAACGCTATTAATCAAGCCGTCCATTAATTGAGGTGCTTTCTCACATATTGGTCGAATGGCTTCTGGTGGAACCTTGGCATATTCTGAAAACATTCGGATTGTATCACCTCTGGTCATTTTCCCATGAAGACAGTCTCTAACGGCTCTATCAATGAGTTTTCTGTCTGTTATATCTACTCTTTTACAACATCGCTTCAAATCTATTTTTTTCTTTCGTAATTTTATTCGTTTAAATTCCGAGGGACGTTCAGATGTCTACTAGCCCCAACCTATGTCTTTCACATAAGTTATTGGAATGTCCGTCGACATTCCAATTCCCTTTCTGGTGCCTATTTAAGTGTTGCTTACACAACAACGGAATTACATCCGCGAAATGTCACACTAAGTACCAACGTACTATTTTGTCCCGTCAGACATATAAAAGCAGAGAGCGTAGTTCCAGTTCGCATTCGTCACGTCGTTCCTGAGATTCGCGTAGGAGAATCCGGCATTCGACCTGTTCCTGAGATTGCCGCGCCCGTGTGTGACAAGTCCTATTTTAAAATTATTTCTGTATACTATTTAGAGGGGCAGCCCCCTCTTTTGCTTGCGCAAAATTCACCCCTAAAAGGTTCGGAATTAAACGCAGAGAGCGCAGTACCAGTACGCATCCGCCACGCCGCTCCCGAGATACGCGAAGGAGAAACCGGCACTCGACCAGTTCCTGAGATAGCCGCGCCTTAGCGCTTCGCGCCAACCTGTTCCATCGCCACCATTATATTGTCTGTCGCCAACACCGACTGAATCTCCTGAACCCTTGCTCTTAAACCATATAACACCTGTAGACAAGTCTATATCAATGTCGCCAATCCAAAAATCATCAGTTGTTTCAAGATCTACAGTTGCGATTTTTGTCCAATTCGCGGCAGTGCTTGACCATGCAGCAGTTCCTCTAACGTAGTAGTCAACTGTTGTTGCTGTGGTCTTGTTCCACAGCTCGTTCATTGAGATATAATATGCACCAACCATATCTTCAATACCACCAAGTTTGAATGCATGTTTGCCATCATTCTTGACATATCCATCCACTCCAAGCACCTTGTCAGTTTGCCCTGCATGTAATGGCATTGATGATATATATGTATCTTCTGTAATTGTCATATTTTGCTTGCCAACATATACTCTACTGTTATCTGTTCCGGATATTGCTTCGATAGCTGTTATTTTGACTTTATCTGCGATATTTCGCATGTATGCCTGTCCACGATCCAGATTGTCTGTGTGACCAGTTGCATCTCCGATGGATACTGTCGCACCAACATAAAAGCTATTTGCCTGCGCTGTTGGAATTACAACATAATTAACTTTTTCTCCAGTCTGTGCAACTTTAGTTTGCGTACTATATGAAACACATCCTTGAAAGACTTTCTGACTATTTTTTGTTGCATACTTCATCCATAGCATACACAGCAGATATGCCGTTCGCTCTGATCCAGAGCCATGATATCCTGTTCCTTTCTTCTGCAGCTCAGTATTCCCAGACTGGGCTGAAACAAAGTTATAAATTGCATTTCCAGATGATGAATATAAAATTCCATCAATTTGTCCTGCATAGTATTTTGTCAAAATACCATAACCGAGTTCTTTATTGCACCATGGTGTAACTGTTGTGCACTCCAATTCAGGATGCGGCTTCGTTGCAAAATGTACAATGTAATATGTATCAAATTTTTGAATGCCCCAATAAGTTAATGGAACCATAACTCCAACATCTACTTTTCCAATATCGGAATATCCATTACCGCCTTTGATTGCTACTGGAGTCTTATTCTCTTGCTCATCAATCACAAAATTACAATCAATTGTCTGAAAAGCACTATGATTCGCAAAATCATCCTGCCCCTTTACAGTTTCTGTTGAAGGTACGGCTGTTAATCCAACTGATGCATTCATCTTTTCACCGTTTGGACTGGTACTCGTCTCATAGTAATAAAACTTTGTCGAGAAAACCTCGTCTGTTGCTGTTTGTTCCCAGAAATTCTTCCAGTCAAACTTTGAAACATCTGTTACTAGTGTTTTTACCGTTTTTAAAAGATTCAAAATCTCTTGTGATGTTGACTCCATTGCCACATCTACTGCCACTTCCGCCATTTTTTATCCTCACTTTCCGTCATCATACGTCACTCTTAGTCCGCCACTTTCGTTTATGCTCAGAGTGATTCCTTGGCCATTTGCTTTCTTTGCAAGTTCCTTTGTTAAATCCGCTATATTAGTTTCTTGAGTTTTTGATGCTTTCTTTAAATTTTCCACATCTTCCCATTTTGCAAGATATATTATTTTGTCAGCCATACACCTTCCTCCTCTACTTTGTTATCCTTGCAGCCAAGCACCCTTTGGCTGAGTCAAAGAAAAATTCTATGCCGGTACCACCAGCCTTTGTTTTTAGCGCTGTGTCCTGCTCTGTATTCTTATTTTCAACCTTTGCGAATCTATCTCCAACTGCTTTTGCATCGGCTGGCGCGTCTGCTTGTGACAATGTGGTATCCGTAGCATTTCTAAAGGATTCTTTTACATTTGATCCATCAACCTGCATTACACCTTCTACGCTGTCATACACAAGGAAGGTATCTGTGGATTTTACAGCCGTTTTTTTCTTATATTCCGTCCATAATCCCATAATGATCACCTAGCCTTACTCATCAAATTTAATGGCTGCGCACTGTTTTTCTGTATCATAGTACAAAGTCATTCCTTTTCCTGTTACCTTTTTACCCAATCCATCCCCGACTGCCTTTGCATCTGCAAAAGCATCAGGAACAGTGAGTGATTTATCAGTTTCCAATGGGTGAGTTTTATGATACTTCTCAACAGCCGCGTCAATTTGATCTTCTGTTACGGTTGCATTCTGAACCTTACGATTTAAAATACCAATGACATCTTCTGGTTTCATATTTACTCCTTAAATCTTGTTCCAAGTTGCCGTTGACTCTTCGAATTTATAGTAATCGCCAGTATCACTTGCCAGAAAAGAGCTGCCTGTCGCAACATACGTAGGAAGCTTGCCTACGTCTTTTGCAAGCCCCTCATAACTACGTATACTGCCTTGCGCAGACGTACATACCAATGTACCCATATCTGGCACTTCTTGACCAGGTTTATAAAATTGTCCATCTTGTTTTACTGTGTAATCATATGTCATGCTTTTTCCGCCTCGCTTTCCTCTAGCATCATGCTAATCGCTTCAAATTCAAGCTCTGATGCTTCTATATTCTCGATCAAGCTAATTGGAATCTTGTAAACATCTACATCAACTTCGATTCCATCCAGTAATTCACCCAGCTCCGATTCTAGGCCTTGTTCCATTCCCTTTTTAGGTACAATGTCACCATTCTCTTTTTTGTCACAGTACTTTTCAATCAATTCATTTCTTGATTCTTGGAAAGGAATTGCAGCCTTATCCAGCATTTCAATATTACGGTTAATTGCGTAAATTGCCTTAATCGGCTTTCTTACGCCATTGTTTTTAAACGATAAAAGTCCATTGATTGTTTTTACCAGTGTTCTATTTGACATCTTCATTTTGACACCTCATTTTTCAATAAAATTTGCGGCAACGCCAACATATCTGGGCAGTATATCGGCGTATGAATACACCGGATATGTTGGCGTTCCAACATAAAATTTGCGCGTTTCTGTTTTCCCAGACTTCGGATTTCGGAAAGTGATCGGAAAAAATGGTGGTTCTATTGCAGCAGCAAAAGCTGCTGCTTCTTCATCATCCAAAGGCGCCAGCGTAAGATTTAACTTAATTTTCTTTGCTTTGATGTCACCTTCCATATCGCCAGACGCAACTCGCCCCGTATTGCGGCTCCAGATTCTGTTATCTGTTACCACCAGATCTTTAGCTTTCAACTCCAATCCACTTATGATTACAGTTTTTACTGGACCATCCATTGCATTGTTTCCCTCCTTTACGTTAAAAGTTGCGCCTTGCCAGTCTGCATAACACGTGAATTATTCTCATTCTTCACTACTTCAAAAATGCGCCTTGCATCGCCTTGAAGTGTGACATTGACGGTTACATTTCCGCCGCCACCCATTTGCGACATTGCAGCTTGCATTCCTTCTGCCACTGCACTTTGCATCACGCTTGCAAGCTGTGATTCGTTGAGTACTTCTGTGCGTCCGCCTACATGTCCCACAAGCTCTGGTCCAGCCTCTCCTGCAATAAACATTGAGCCTGCATTTACAGTACCACCTGCATATCGTGGGATGGCGCTAAAGCTTGACATGAAGTCTTTTGTGATGACTCCTCCACTGCTAAATTGTGGTATGCTATGCCATCTTCCACCATAAAAAGCTCCACCTTCTGCTTTTTTTCCACCACTTATAACACTACTTATAAATGCTGTTATTCCCGATAGTATCAATGAGATTCCTGGTTGCTTTGTGACTTGGTTCACATATCCTAAGATTCCCGATAAGGACAGACCGCCAGTTTGTGCGATGTAAGAAATCCACGCTCCAATGCCGTTCAATGTCAATCCTCCGACTTGTGTAGCAATGTTGGAAATCCATGCACCGATATTGCTTAATGTTAGACCGCCAGTTTGTGCGATGTAAGAAATCCACGCTCCAATACCGTTCAATGTCAATCCATTGTTTTGCGACCCGATATATGATACCCATGCACCTATATCTTTCAATGTCATTCCACTAATTTGTGATCCTATATTTGATATCCAAGCGCCTATGTTATTCAACGTCATGTTTGGGGTTTGAGAACCAATATACGATACCCACGCACCGATATCTTTTAATGTTAAGTCTGGCTTTTGAGATCCAATGTTGGAAATCCATGCACCGATATTATCAAGTGTTAGATTTTGAACTTTTGAACCTATATAGCCTATCCAAGCGCCAATGTTATCAAGCGTCAACCCACCTGTTTGTGACACTTGGGATATGCTACCTTTTAAATCACTAATTGTTCGGTCTGAGATAGAGTCTTTCTTCTGTGTCAGTGCTGCTGTAAAATCGAGAGATTTCATGTAGTCAGGTAGTGCATTCTTTGCGTTTACAATACTTGCGGATGCTCCTTGTATAGTCTTATCCTGCTCTGTAAGTTTGCTTGTATCAAGGCCACCTACTTTGAGCTTGACTTTAAATTCCTTGTCAAACATGTCAGTCAAAGTATTGCTGATTCCTAACGTGAAATCATCACGATTAAGCATTTCTGTCACATCATCTAATGTGTTTTTTAACTCATCTTTTAAAGACTTCCAAACACCTGTGAATTTTATTTTTCCAAGGCTTGTTACAAGCTTTTCAGTGTTTGTAGCGGCGGTTTCTGCATTCCCACCATACCTTTGTGAAGCTGCGCTGATTCTATCAAGAGTCTCTTCTGCTTCATTTTTTGTGCCTATTAAGTCTATGATATTTTCCGTTTGTTTGGAAAATGGGTCGTCTGCTCTCACCAATGCATTGATCATTCGGCTTTCAGATTCGGTTAATTTGTCTACATCCAATGATCCATTTCGCATCTTTTGGAAAAGATTTTCCAAATCCGTTTGGAATTGATCCCACGTGCCTGGTTTATCATGTGTCCATGCATCGTAAAGTACTTGCTGATTTTTTGCAACTGAGTTGACAAGCTCTGTTACCGCTCCGTCTAACGACAATGCAGCGTCTGAATAAATCTTAGCTGCATCTTGCATAGACTTTTTAAATCCTTCTTGGATGGCCAAATTTTTCTGGCTTTCGATTAAGCTCTTTAATGCACCATCAGTTCCTTCGTAAGCCTCTCCAACCTTGCCAATCAAATTTGCGGCTTGTGGTGCATACTCTACAATTTGGTCATAGTAGGTCTTAAACAACGACATGTCCGTTTCAGATAGACTTCCGTTCTTTTTCAGCTTCTCATTCAGTTCAAGGAACTTATCGACAATTATGGAAACATTTTCAAATTTCTCAATTTCTTCCTGTTCCATTGCTGGCCATTCGATTTTAAGCTTTGAAAGTGCTTTATTCAGATTGTCTGCGATAGCTGTATACTTTGTGTCGGGTCCACCGAAAACAGCCGCCCAAGCAGTTTCAAATAGTCCAAAAAATGTGTTTGCAACTACATTCGCGGAAGTCTTTAAAATGCCTATCCAGTTGATCCCTTTGATAAAATTGTTGATGTTGATTCCCAGACTGCGCCAATTAAATGTTGCTGCAAACTCGTTAATTGTAGATAGTGCACCTTTAAATGCTTGCCCCAGTGCTTTTCCTGCTTGACTAAAATCAGTCTTAGCTAAAAAAGTATTTGCAGAGCTTGCAAGTTCTGAACCTATTTTTTTCCAATCAACTGTTACCGAGAAGGTAAGCAATGATGAAGTTGCTGTATTCATTCCATCGGATAGCATTGTGCCGATTGCTTGCCAATCTACCTTGTAAAATACACTGTTGATTCCATTTGCAAAATTTCTGGATATCGAATTGAAATCAATCCCTGCTATTCCTGTTGTTAGTGCAGATGTGATTCCATTGATTCCAGCCGCAATGGTTTGTCCAGTTTTTGTGTAATCTCTATCTGCAAAAATGCTATTGATCGTGCTTGCAAGTGCATTACCTGCTTCCTGCCACCCTGTAGTGCCGCTAAAATTGATCTTAGACATATCTACTACAAATCCATCAAGGAAGCCCCACAAAGCCTTGTATTTGGCATTCAGAGTCTTTCCAAGACCATCCCAATCAATAGTAGTTATCGCACTTCTAAGTCCGCCTGACATAAATTCACCAAGCGATGTCCAGTGAGTTGTGTCAACAAAGGTATTGATTGCACCTACAGCCGTGTTGACTGCTTCTCCAAGTGTTCTTCCGACACTCTTATCAAGACCTTCCGTCTCGAAGAAACCATTTATGAATGTTCCTGTGACTTTGGCAATTTTATTTGCCTGTTCCTTGATTGGCTCCCAGTCTATGGAATTGAGTGCATCACGAAGCTTTGTTCCAACCATTTTACCAATGTCAGTAAAATCGGCTTTCGCCCAAGCGTCCTTTACAAGATCTGCAAAGTTAGATACCGCTCCTGGTATATCCTTTTTTGTAAAAAGTATAGGATCTTCTGTTCCTGAACCGTTTCCAGAACCACTTCCACTTCCTGAACCGCTGTTGGCTGCATTGTTCAGATCGTCAGAAAACTTTTCAATCTCATCAAATCCCATTAACTCGCGTTTTAGCTCATCGGTCTTGTCTTTTAACTTATCAGTTGCGTCACTTGCCGCATCTCCTGCAGATGCTGTACCGTTTAAGCTGTCACGATAGTCCTTGATGTTCTTTACAGCTACCGTGTATGATGTTTGCCCTGTTATTGATGCTATAAAAGCACCTACAGCATTGATTCCTGCAACTGCGTAATCAACGATTTGATCAATGACTGGCGCAACAATATTCAATATTGGCTCAAATGCCGCGGCTACGCTATTTCCGACATATGACATATCAGACGTCAGCAATGACAAGCTCTTATTCGCCCTATCGCTAAACATAACAAGGCTGTTGATTCCATCCTTAATTCCTGATCGTAGCTTGTTAAACAGCACATACAAAGATCTGATTCCAAAACCATAGCGCAGCACAGTTGTGATTCCGTGCTTTAATTTTTTGTTGAAATCTCCGAGACTGGCTGAGGACTGGCTAAACGGACTCTTTAGCCCAGATAATGTGTTTTTGCTTGAACCAAAATTTAAAAACTCCCATGACAACTTTGCAAAGTTTTTCGTGAACGACAATATCTGCTTATTTACTTTTGATGCAAAAGATCCTATTTTGCCAATCGCACCTGCAACAGATATTGCCTTTCCTGCAAATCCACCCATGATGCCTGCCAAATCACTTATATCTGATTTTAACTGGGATAGGCTAAGCGGCAATTTCTGCATGTTTCGATTCAATCTGTTGATATCCTCTGGCATGTCTCTAAATATTGGTGGTTCTTGCGCAGCAGCAGCCAAGGCATCTTTAAATGTCTGTTCTGTTCTGATTACTTTTGATACATCTTCATTGTATTGGCTTAACTGATTTGAAGCATTGCTTGTTTCCCTCGCAGTTTGACTCATTGCGTTTGATAAGTCGTTGCCGCGAAGTTCTTCCGGAAAACTGCTTAGCGGATACTCTTGCCATTCACTTTTTGGCTGTCTAAGTGTTATACCTTTTTGAGCTGCAATAGTTGATAAATCATTCGCATAAGCTATCGCTTGTGATAAGTCATCAACCATCTGCGATACACCATCAGTATCAAGAGTTCTCAATGCTTCTTGCATATTTTCCTTCAAGCGCACTATCTCTTTTGAGATTCCCACAAATTCACTTTGAAGTTCCTCAACACTCTCAGGAACGTAAAATCCGCCTAAAAACTTTTGACTTTCTTCCCTTGCTTGCTGTATAAGATTTTTATAGTCTTCTAACCACGGCACGCTCTCTGGTGCAACAGCTTTATTTGCTGCGTTTTGAATAATGGTCTTTTCTGCATCTGACAGCCCAGTATGCTCTTTTCCGATTATTGATTTTAAATTTTCTCTGTTCAGCTTTGCAATTCCAGAGAAGTCAATATTTTTCAAAGAAGCCAGTTCACCCAAGCCAAGTTCTTTAAGCCCTTTGAATGCTCCTGCCAGACCTTTTCCATCTCCTACAGCGTTTGTAACAGATTCAATGGTTGATCTTAAATTGATAAGATCTTTCATCTCGCTATTTACTACATCGGTCACAGTCTGTTGTTCTTTTTCAAATGCTCTAGTCTTTTGTCCTATGGCGCTTGTAACTTCTTTTACGCTTTCTGTTTCGCTGTTTTCTGATAGCTTTTTGCCACCATAAACATCGTTTTCAGTGAGTCCATACTTCTCGCTGAGGTTAGGTATGTCTTTTGCAGCAAACCTTGACAGTTCGGATTCAATCTCTTGTACTGGAATCAAGCCATTTTTAATGACATCCTGTGATGTCATCACAGCTTCCTTACGTATATCCCTTAAACGCTCCACTACGTCCTTGAACAGATCTGTTGCGTTTTTTGTAGTGTCAAAAGTGGTATTTATTGACTTATTCATATCATCTATGAACGTTACAAAGTCCGTACCACTATTTGTTGTAGAGAAATTCTTGCCAAGCACACTTCGCAAGTTTGCAAATTCTCTATCTGTATTTAAGTCGTTTTTTACGCCAATCGGGATTTTTATGTTTTGAGCTTTTTTGATATAGTTATCAAAAGCCTTTTCCACACCATCTAGCTGTCTGATTTCCTTAACGTTCTGCGCGATGGTATTTTTAACATTTTCCATCGCACTTTCCACGTTCTCCATGGCTCTTTTCCATGTGTCCTCGGAAAAAATCGAACCCTTCTTTTCGTTAAGTTGTAAGTTGTTAAGCTTAATGGATGCTTCTGCCAGTTCTCTTACAGATTTTTCAACCGCCGCAATTCCTGTCTTGTTGGTTATCCCTGTCAGTCGTGTTAATCTTTGCGTTAAACCATTTACAGATGTTGAGTAGCGGTCAATTCCACTTTTGTTGTCGCCCAATCCGGTTAGAGATTGTTTTAATGCTTCAATGTCAGATATGGCTTCTTTGATATTTGTTTTAGCCTCAATCCGGATTGAATCAATATTTACCTCGCTCATTTTATCCCTCCTCCCTTAGATCGGACTCTCTGGCAAGCCTTGCTTTTCAAGTTGCCTGATTCTTTGCTTCATCTCGTACACTGCGATTTCTTCGCTAGACTCTGCATTGCCGTTTTTGCTTTTCTTCGCTTCCTGTTGCAAGAAAGGCATATCTGGATATTCAAACGGTGGTGTATGATTACCTTTGAACCACTGGCTATTACCCAGTGTTGATAAGATAGACATTCTCACATACCTGCCAAGCATGTGGTTTTGTATATCAACTTGCTGTTGATGTAGCTTGTAAGCAAGTTCATATGGTTTTAACTCACACGGACACATATCGCCTATTTTTTCAGCGGTAAAGCCGTATTGTTGCGTAACGCACAAAAAATACGGAAGCAGCTTTTCGTCGTAATAATCAATTGGATTTATTACTCTGCTTTTTGCTCTTTCGCTTCTTTCTCCGCTTTCATCTGCTGGACTTCCTTCTTGAAAAAACCATTCTGCATCACCTCTTTTAGCAGCTCTTCAAACAACTCCCTAATACTTGAATCTTCCTGATCGGTATACTCATCAATCAATTCGCATACCTTTGCTGTTGCCTCTTCTTTACCTTTGTTCGTGTTGTAATCGTATCCAAACTCGTCCTTATGTCTTTTTTGCAGTCCAACAAGTAAAAACTCCGGAAGCATATTAAGCATCATTTCGATATCGTCAATAAAATCACCATTGGACCGTTGAACTTCATCATCACTGGACTGCTGAACTTCATTATCGCTGGACTGCTGAACTTCATTATCGCTGGACTGCTGAATTTCTTTAATCTTCTTTAAAATTCCGCTCTTTGTAGTTGCTTCGATTCCAAACTTAATTTCGTAATTCATAAATTTCATAATTCATTCTCCTTTAAACAAAAAACGGGAAGCTCACGCTTCCCGAATATAGCTGTTACATTTCTTTCTTTGCCAGTGTAATTGATGTTGGATAACCATTCTCATCTTCTGTTACAGATACGGTGTAACTATCCTCAATCCATCTCGGAACGGTTACTGTGGCAATTGTTACTGTTCCTGTGAGGTGATCTTCTGTTGCCTCGTCTGGTGCGAAAGATTCTGTTCCTACAAAAGCCGCGATTCCTTCTGAGCCTTTTCCATCTGTGCCGTAAAGGATGCAGATATCTAATTGTTTTCCCTCGTTTTTAACTAGTTCATCCTTATATTTTTTTTCAAATGCACCTGGTACTTCCATTGATGAAGCTGCTCTTCTTCCCTGTTCCTGAGTCTCTATCAAATCTTCCAAGGTTGATGTATCAACCATGTTGACAGTACCGAAAGGTGATGGAATTGATTTTGCTCTGATCAAGAGCTTATATTCACCTGCCCAGTAATCGGCTGCGCCATCTTCCTTTGTCTTTTCTTTGTAGATGATTCTACTTTTTAAGCCTGTTGCCATTTTGTATTCCTCCTACTAAAAAAGCCCCATCTTGCCGATGGAGCTTAAAAAATATCATTCCAATCAAATGTTCTTTCAAAACGTGCTACATAACGATATATTGGTGATTGATTGTCCGCATATGGTGACATTTTTACATCAAACATAAGTTTTTTTAGGCAGTCCATAATTTCTGCCATTATAGTTCTGCAGTCTAGCTGCGATGTGTTGCTATACACTTCAATTTGAAATCCTGCCACTATAGTGTTGATTCTTGTACGTTCCAGATCGGAATTTTTTTCACTTCCCCCCAACTGATGGACGTACACACATGGGAAGTTGCGTTGTGAATCATTGCTTATGCTTGAGGTGGTGTACATTATTTGTGGATATTTTTTCTTTAACTTGTTGTACGTCTTGCCTTTCACAAGGGACAAAACCTTGCTCTCAAGGTCGATGACCCATTGATTCTGAGCCACTATCCAAACACCTCCCTTGCAATTCTTTCAATATCATGTCTCATTTGTGTTGAGGCATGATACATGAATGGTCTTGACGGCATACCTTCCGTAAAGTACCACTTGCCATCTCCACCCAGATAATACCAACCATATCTACCATCTGCCGTTTTTCTAATCGTTTTTCCCTGTGCGTAAATAGCCGGGAGCTTGCCTGGATACGGAGTAGTAGCACCTATGATTCCTGTTCCCATTTCTACATAGATAGCATGTTCTGAATCGGCTTCTACCACAAAGATGACACGTTCTGCATTGCTCTCTATCTCGGTTGAGCGAATGCTATTTGCAAGTTCACCTGTAAATACTGCATCCATCACCAAGACTTCTTCTGTTGCTTTTTCAACTCCGTAATCAGCAAGCTTCTTCATAAAAAGCTCTACTCGTGTTTGAAACGTTTTCTGGTAACGTTCCAACATCTTTATGGCTTCATCTACTCCACTTACTTTTATTTCCAAAGTCTTTGCCATTAGGTTTTTTCCCCGCTTTGTTGCAATACCTGCAGATAGTAAGACGTTTCATTCAGTGCTTCGTTCATGATTCCCCTCACCTGATAGTCAGCAGAATTTTCATCTGGTGATCCGTTTGGTTTCATTTTGATTTCTGAGTGTAGCCAGATTCTTGCTCCAAACGGCAAACTAAGTTTGTTTCCGTCAGAGTCTTTTGCATGTTTGGCTAAGATGAGCGTAGCATAATTATTCGTACTATCACTGCCCCATGCTCGCATGACAGCATTTTTCAGCTGTGATGTGATTGTTCCCCAGAACTTCACAGGATTGCTATAAAGCACTTCCATTTCACCGCTTTCTTTTGGTATTTTTTTACCTTCGTCATCGGTATAAAAATATACCTCACCATCAGCTCCAACGTAACTCTCATACTGTATGTCACCGTTTTCATCTCTCAGATATCCAGGCACTTTCCCAGCTTGGTGTGAATACCACATCTGCTGCCGATTTCTTCTACTTGTCCGTGCCATCTTTTAGCTGCTTGTATACTTGATTGACACCAGTGCTAGACAAACCTGATACAATGCCAACAGCAATCGCATTCAGAATATCCTGCGCTGGGAAGTCTGGTATGACATGCATTCCTAAAACGCCTAGAATGCCGCCAAAAGCGCCCACAATGACCGGAATATAATTATCCTTGACTGCTGGAATCGTCTTGGCTGCAAGCCCAATTAAATAGCAAATAACCACAATTGCAATCACGGTAGTCATGCTCGATATGTCCATTCTATTTACCTCCTCCACTCTTGATGTGTAACTCTTTGATCTCTTCATACAACTTTTTGGCCATGCCGTTTCCGTTTAAATCACGATAGGCTTCATACATTTCTTCGAAGGTCTGATAAGCATCGGGTGGTATCTCCCCCATCCGTATGTATTCTTCGTGATACTTGATCAGCTGCACACGCAATAACAGCATGGTTCCTCTCTCATTCGCGTTCTTGTCTTTCTTCTGTTGCTGCAGAAGCCAAACAATGTATCCTAAAGCAATCGGAAGGATGATTGTGTATGTTTGTAATAAAAACTCTTGCATCTTTATATCTCCTGCTTATATTTTTGCGCATTGCCCACCGCCGCTTTAATGCGCACCCTGCCAGCGTATTCGCAAGCATTGCAAACACACTGGCGAACATCCTTCTTAGACTGTTGCTAACGGTATAATTCCAGCAAACAATGTATTTCTATCCACCATTGTTCGCTGAATGGAATCCTCACCATGCTGACTTTCACCTTCAAAGCCAATCGAGTTATAGTCATACAAAGCCAAATTGCGAATCTGGCTATAGTACCTATCTAAATCTTGTGCAATGATTTCGTCCGTATATCCAAGCGGATATCTTCTTTTGTCTCGAACCTCTCTGATTGCGCTTTTGATTTTTTGCTTGAGTAGCGATTCTGAAAAGCTGCCGCCTTCTTCATCGCTTGAAAGCTCAGCTTGCAAATCAAAAAAAAGCTCGTCTGCAAGGTTGTCTGTATAGCTCATACTTTCTCACCTCCATCAAACAGCTTTTGGTTTCTTGCCTCTTCGCTTTGGCTCATCATCAACTTGCAACTCTGGAATTTCAATTTCCTGAACATCGTTTTTTTCTTCCATCGTGACGTCAATCTCTGGGGCATCGTTTTTTTCTTCCATTGGGACGTCTTCGCCAGCTGCATAGTAGATTCCGTTAAGCTTGATCATGTGATCAAATTTCATTACTTCACGTCAATTACGAATGTGCTGTCGATGCCCTCGTATGATGGAAGCACAATCTGTGATACGCTGGTTGTGGTCTTAACAGGTGGTCCCTGCTCGGTTTTGGTAGCAATTGCAATGCGATTATCAAGCATGGCAACATCCACATTTTTATTCGACATCAATGTGCGCTCTTCTGGTGTCACACCATAGTATGTTGATCCCAGTGTTCCTGCGCCGATTATGGTTACTTTGTCATCCGGATAAAATTTTTGAGTCTTTCCTTCATAGTCAATGTACATCTTGTCGTAAATGATAGGTGTCAGACCTGTCTTTCGCGTAAAGATTTCTTTAACGGTTGCTTCATCGGTAAAATCAACTGTCTTACCAGAAGAAGTAATTAAAGCGTTCTTGATCTGCTCGTTCTCAATGAGGTAATCAAAGGTAGTACTGTTCATCATTGCATAGCGTGGAAGTACTCCGATTGATTTTAAATATTTTGTACCCTGCTGAACGTCTTTTAACGGCTTCGCTGTGTCAGGATGATCCCATGTATCAGTGCCTTCAATTTTTAAATAATGGTTCTGCTTATATGTTTCATCGCTGTCATAGTCATAGCCATAAACCATATTGTCACTCTCGGCTTTTCCAGTTCCTATTGCGATAGACGGTTTTCCGTCCTTCGGTGCAAGCAGCGCCATTCGCATTACTTCGGCTGCGATTTCTGCACCATCAATAAGCCTTGCAGCATCATTGTAAATTGATGATATAATGTCTCCGATGAATGGACTGTTAGCGTCCTCTATCTCCATGAGTCGCATTAAATCTTCCTCTCGCACAGTCATGCTCTCACGGAAAAAGACCATCTGTGTAGACTCCTGCTTAAATCCCTCACGGACTCTAATCATTGGAATTGCGTCAAAATTACTTGGCTTTAAAATGGCATTTAAGCCCTTATGCGTCTTAATCCATTTTAATGATAAGCCCAGCTTCTTTCTGTTTGGGAAAAAAGCCTTTCCAACAAAACCCATAGCATTACTTGGATCTTGTGTACGTCTTACGGCAACTGCCTGTGAATCATAAATATCTGTAATTAAAACTGCCATTGTTCCTCCTTTTTACTCAACCACGATCATAGGTAAGATCTTGGTTAAATCTGCATCATAGGTGATTCCTGCATTCTGTTCTGCTCTTGACTTGTTAATGTATGCCTTTTTGAGAATCGTTCCTTGTGGTCGATGCTCATACACATCAAAAAGTAATATTCCAGCTCCGCCTGTCCATGGTGTTGCTGCAACTACTGTTCCTGTTCCGCTAATTACGCTTCCTGCCTTTACAACCTTCTCTCCGGTATCACTATCAGTAGTGCTGACATCTGTAAAATCAATAGTCATTGGCACTCCTTCGAACACCTCTCTGTTTAAGATCTCTGCACCAGATGGACGTATCTCGGTTGTTGCATATCTCATGTCTCCTCTTGCCATTTCTTACTTCCTTTCTTTACATGTATTGTTTCAACACAGACTCATCTACCTCTGTTGAGTACGTTGGTAGTGACTTCATGAGTTCGACAGCCTTGCTTTCGTGACTATCTCCATGTCCGGCATTGACTTCGCCGCGCTCTGCCAGAAACTCCTGCATCATCTTTGATTTGAGTGCTTTCATATGCTGTCTCAAGATTTCATTTTCCTTATCGGCATCTCCGTCAGCTCTTGCTTCGGCGTACTGCTGCGCTACTTCCTTGGACATTTCCAAGGTATCCATGTACGTATTAGTAGACTTCATAATTGTCAGCTCACGTTGCATCGCCTTGAACTGCTTGTCTCTCTCGGCTTCCGCTTCTTTCTTTGCTTCCGCCTCCTTTTCTTGTGCTGTCATCTTTTCTCTGAGTTGCTTTGTTTTTGCTGCGTTCTCAGATGCAAGTGCATCAGCTTTGTTTGTGAGTTTTGCAATCTGTGCGTTTGCCTGTGCAAGCTGCACCCTTAATACGTCAGCATCAGTTTCCGGTTCGTGATCATCACCTGATCCCTTTGGCTCTTCATGCGTTTCAACCTCTGGTGTCGGCTCTGCAAAAAGCTGCAGGTTTAATTTTCTCTTTGTGGCATTGCGTTCAAATGTTCTAAAAATCGGCTGAGTCTTCATAGATTCATTCCTTTCTGCGTTTGTGCGGTTCTCTCCGCTTTGATTTGTGCGATTATTAAGCTCTTCTCTGAGCTGTTTTGCTCCTTAAAGTCCGTCTCCGACTTGTTTGCCCTAATTTTGTGCAAACAAAAAGCCCTTCAAACCTTCGTTTAAAGAGCCTGTTCTTTGCATAAATTAAGAGTACGTCACCCAGCAGCGACAATTGATTACTTCCTCTGGATTTGTAAAAGCGACTGCCATATCATGCGGATACCGCATAAGTGCTTTGCCTACTAAAAAGTAGTTGTTTATCGGTATAGTTGTTTGATTTTCCTTGTGGTGTGTTTCGCGTTCTTTTCCGTCTATAATTGTGTTCCATGTTTTGTATGTTTTATTTTCGGTTGCTTCTTTAAAGTCTTTATGATTTAAAAAATCAAGGGCTGTGTTTTCGCTTACCAGACGTATTCGGTCTTCTGAGACATAGTACTTTTCGTTGACATGATCCGCAGTTACCTGTGCTGTGGATAAGCAGAAATCTGATATATAAGCCTTTGTCTCGCTGCCAAGGTCAATATATCGTGCAATCCATTTCAGTAATTTTGTTTCAAATTGTTCTGCTGCTTTCTTGGCATCAACCCTACCTGTCTCTTTCATAATCAGGATGAGCAAAATTAAAAAACGCATATCATCTTCAATCTTGTTTGAAAATTCAATGCGTTCTCGCTTTTGCTTATTTGTGATTCCCATTTCACCGAAAAATTTATCGTATGGCATGGACCGTATCTTTTCGATTTCGTCAAAACCAAATATCTGTGCCATATCATCACCTTATACCTTCCCGGTTATAGGGCTTGTTTCCAACTGATCTATTTGCCTGTCGGTTGGTTCACTGTCTTCCGCTGCTGTGGTTCCGCTTGATGCAGCAGCCCTTTGTACTGCTTCTATCATTTCCTTGCTGTCATTCCATGTAGCCTCAGTATCTTCAAAACCGTCAATAAATTTAAGTGCATGTCTACCATGTACACCAGTCTTAATAAGGGTTGATAAAGCATTTGCTTTAACAGACATGTCATAGTTCTTTCTTCTCGAGAAATGGAAATTGATGTCTCCAACATGTACTCTTTTGATCGGATCATCGTCTTTAAGCACATTTGATGGAGTTAATTGGAGTACTTTTATGATAAGCTTAAGCTCCTCTCTCTGAGCCTTGCTTATAATTTGTTCCTCACGCACAGCGTCAATCTCGGCAGCGCTCCATCCGCTAGACATATCCATTGCTGTTCCTGTGGAACCGCCACCTTCCGAATCTTGTTGTGTAGGTACTTTGCATTTTTGTAAAATTCTTCGCCAGCGCGTGTCTATCGCTGTTAATGTTGCGTTTGTGTCAAATGCATTGGATAGCGCCTTGATTTGCGGTGTCTTTCCGTCTGGTGTTGTGCTAGTAAGTACCCATTGCCCTGACTTCACCTCTATAGGCTTCTTGGTTTTGGGATCAATCGGAAAATCAACATCATTGCCCCACCATATCTCCTGCGTTTGTTGTGCTGTAAGGTTTGCAAAATCAGAGACTAGCGTGTTGAGTTCGATACAATCTGATATCTGTCTCTCGAAGCAGCCTGTTCTGTCAACAGATCTTTCATATTCGACTATCGCTATTTTTTTGAGTGGATTTAATGATTTTTTAACAATTTTCCCTTTTGAGACTTCAAAGCGCATCTTAGGAGTAAAGCACGTAAAATATTGTTCACCATTGTCTGTTCTGTATGTTACCCCCATTAGCTTCTTTTGTTTGGCATCATTGCTATATACGCAAAAAGCATATCTTGGGTCTAACGTATATATATCCACAAGAGCTTCGTCATCTTCTTCAAATTCAGTTTTGACGTCAACAAGTCGATATCCCACACCTACCTTCTCAACAAAATTGCCAAGCTCCTGATTCTTGTAACCGATGTCGCAAGCATTTGTAAGCATTTCGTTAAGTGCAGATATTCCTTCATCGTCTAAGTCTGCTGGTGTTTTGTGTGCGTCTTTGTCAGATCGCTGTATCAGCATTGCTGGTGTTCCCCAAAAATACGCCATTTTAAAATCAGTGATGTAGTTTGCGGCATTATCGGTTACTTTAATATTGATCTCAGGGCGAACAATTTTAGGTCTGTCCAGTGGTTGATCGCCAGCTTCAAAATCTATAAGATATTGCATCTCTAACCGATTAAATTTATGCTTATCATATGCTTTTGACAACTCTTTGATTATGTTTTCGGCAGTGATTTCTTTTGCGTCCGTATATATCTTCTGACGTCCCTTCAACATCCACATTTTGTTCGCCCTCCTTTCTTAATAGAATCTTTTGCCGCTGCTGCTTTTAGCTTGTATCTTTTTTATAGGCTTAATCGACTGTACAATACCATCTTGCGTAATAATGCAAGCCATTTGCTCACATTTCCTACATTGCACTTCAAAAGTGTTTGTCGCTTTCTTATCATAATGGAATATAATTCTTCCACAATTGGGGCATGTAATTATCTGGCTACTCATAGCGTTTCAGCTGACAGCAGCATCGAGTCTTGTAATTTGTATACTTCATCTTGAAAAGACTCGTAATCAGAATTACATTCTTTCCTGTTCTGCTTGTATAACTCATGGTCGTTTATCCAGTTGCTAAACTGGACTTCTTTGGGGTTGTTTGAATTGATTGATGCCTGGAACGCAAAAATCACTTGATCATTTACTGTGCTGTCTCCTGACAGTGATATACTCTTGCTTCTAATCGTTAACATAGTTGTTCTCCTTTTTGGGTAATAAAAAAGCGCCATACATATGTAAGGCGCAATTAACTTTATTTCATACTTTTCTAGTATTGAGAGTATCATAGTAATAGCATGTATTCAAGATGATATCTTGTGTCATTTAGTGATATTAAATGATAGGTTTTAGTGTTATAGGTAACCATGAAATTCCAATTAAAATGTCATAGTTAATATTGAATTGTTTTTTTATCTGCCTACCAATGCTTTCCTTGATTGATAGCTTGATTACTCCCTTGATTACTCCCTTGATTACTCCCTTGATTACGGAAGTTCTGAAAGCCGCATAAATACTAGATTTTTGATATGCATAGGTAACCAAGAAATTCCGCATGAGTAACCAAGAAATTCCGCATGAGTAACCAAGAAATTCCATAAAATATAAAAAGGTAACAATTTTATATTTACAATGGTAACTTATGGTGCTATAATAAACATAAAAGTAGAGAAAGAGAGGTTTTACACATGGCTAGAAAAAAGATTGGGCCAATAACCAGTTTAGGAAATGGAGACAAACTTACTGTTCAAAAAAGTTTACCGCTGTTTTCCTTGTGGCGTTCCGAGCTATCGCTTGCAGAATTTAAGATACTTGACACTTATTTATCACGAATAGACAGTCACAAGCCAGACAGGAGAACAGTTGTTTTCGAGAAAGGCGAACTTGAAAAAATTTTAGGAGTAAAAAAAATCAACAATCAAGACCTCAAGGCAAGATTAAAGCATCTTATGGGAAATGTAATAGAAGTGCAAGATGATAGTGAAAAACAAGGTTTTAGATTGGTGACGTTATTTGAAGAAGCAACGGCAGAACAAGATGATTACGGTCTGTGGCAAGTAAAGTTAGAGTGTTCTCAAAAAGCAATGAAGTATTTTTTTAATATTGAAAACCTCGGATATCTTCGGTATAAGCTGCGCTGCATAACATTACTCACAAGCCGTTATACGTATATCATGTTTACGTATCTTGAGCAAAATCGTTTTCGAAAAAATTGGGAAGTGCAGCTTGATGAATTAAGGCAAATACTTGATTGTGATAAAGAGGAACTGTATAAAGAATACAAGTTTTTCAATCAAAAGATATTGAAACGTGTTCAGAAAGAAATGGATGAAAAAACTGAATGTCGGTACACATATGAACCCATTAAGAAAGGGCGAACGGTAGTTGGTATAAGATTTGAAGTCGAAACATTACCTATATTGGAAGTGCAAGTTCCAGAAGCGCCAGTGCCGAAGGAAGATACACTAGATCGTCCGCTCTGGGAAAGTGCATTGGATGAATGGAAACTATCACAGGCACAGCTAGAAGAGATACAGACGCTACTCGTAACAGTACCAGTTCATAAGCTGCCAAGTTGCCAAAAGGAAGATCTGGAAAAGGCTTACTACCAGTATATAGCACAGAAAGCTGCTGAAATTAAGCGCAGGAATGAACAAAAGCCGATTCGTAGCCGATTTTTGTATTTGCGAAAGCTTATACAAGGAGATGTATCATCGAAAGCAAAACAATCATCACAGGCAGTTGCTAGAGGCACTCAAGTATTCCAAAATTTCACGGAACGTCAAGACAACAATTACTCAGAAAAAATCATGAATAAGTTAAAAAGTGATTTAAAGGAATTTCAGGAAAATCAAAGTTGCTGAAACATCAATAGCAGGAGAATTTTGCTTCCCCTGCTATTTTTTTATTGGTTCAGATATTCACTCCCAAACTTTTTCTCAAATTCGTTTAATGCTTCTTTGTGGAGCTTAAAAACATGCCGTTGTGTAAAATGTAACTCATCTACTATTTCGCACCATTGTTGCTGTGCAACGTAACGTTTGAACAGTATATTATAATACTTGAACTCAAGCTGCTCCATTTGAACAATGATTTTAGATTTTAAGTCCACAAAAGAATCAATCATTGAATCAATTTCGCGTTCCATATCTACCAACTTACAAATCGTAGATGCAGTCTTGTCTGTGGCATGTCCAGTTTGCACATTGACATCTTTTACACAACTCGGAACCGAACAAAGCATATTCTTTAACTGTGTTTTTTCATAAATCTTGTTTGATATTTTAAGATCAAGTACGCTAATTTGGGAAAGATAGTGTTTTGTATCCATACATGTCTCCAATCTTAATAGATGCTGTTAATGATTCTTGTTGGTCTTGGTTTTCTACGCTGTATGCGCAGCGCAAAGTTTGCAAAAGTATCTGGTACGTCATCAAGCTGCTTTTTTCCACTGGTGGAATACTGAGCCAAAAGAGACATCATTACACCATATGGCTCTTTTGGTGTATAAAGCTTTTTGTCTTTAAAGACAACGTGCTGCAATATCCAGTTTGAACACTGATATATTCTTGCTTCTTTGTTTGTTTCAGTCATTCGGGAAGATATATTGCAAATCCAGCCTTTCTCAAGAACACGTTTATCAACTTCCAGAGAGACACGGTCTCCGCCACTATTGCCCTCAAACTCGCAATCTTCAACCTTGTTGTCAGCAAGGAGATTTGCGGAATTTTCATACTGAGCTTCATAATCAGAAGAATTGCTGCACACACAGTCTACGCAGTAATACAAATCTTTTCCTTCGTACTTTATAAGTACTGGAAGAACGAAGAAATCAGTACCTGTTGATTTTGTATCGGCTTGAGCAGTGATCCGTTCAATTTTTGAGGTCGGAAGTTCCTTGTATCGCATGATTTTTTCTTCTGGAAACAGTAATCCTTCTCTTTCGACTGGCTGTTGCATGTAAAGGCAGTTGTATGACACGTCATCCATCAACAGCGCTTGATTTGCAAAGAACTCCTTTGTAAAGCCACCTATTGCATAGTCAAAGTTGCTGTCGCCCGTCTCTGGATCAGTAGCAGGAATGGAAATGACTCTTACACGGTTATTCCCTTCGTATATATCTATCAGCCTTCCAATAACATCTTGCGTTGACCAGCGTGTTGCTTGCATGATCTCTTTGCAGGGATTATTATTGCTATCAACTGTTTTTCGCTGCAATGCATCTACAGTATAAGCTCCCCACATCTTGTCGAGGTAGTTCTTGTTCAAGGCTTCTTCTAGGCTACCTATCATATCATCGGTAAGTAAAAATTTGCTTGCACGAACTTTTCCGGCACTCTTCGCACCTACAGATGTTGTTTGCAAAGATGGAAATGGCTTATATTTTCCGACATTGAACTGTTGCATCAATGCATTTGTTGATGTAATTTTTAGATCTGGGAAGATATCATGCCAAGCGTACTCAAGTGAATCATCAACCATTTGATAGACACCATCGTAATACATACGCGTGATGTCACCTGAGTGTGAATAGAACAGGCTGTAATCGTCTGGGAACCAACCGATTACAGCTGAATGAAAGAACTTGAGTAGGGTTGTGTTATGCGTAACAATATAATCATCAGTGACATATAAATGTGATGGATCATCAATATATATACACTGGCACTCATCATCTCCGATATATTCAATTGATTTTATTCTGCAGTATTCAAAATGGTTGAAGTTTTCGTCAGAAATACAAGGTATGTAAAAGCGAGTTGGTTTGTAAAGCATTCTTGAAGTCTCTACAACTTTTTGACATTCAAAAACTCCAAGTGAAGTTTCGTAAACTGATAACCATAAATGATTATCAGATGCTCTACATTTATAACCGTTTTCAAGCGTTATTTCGTAAATTTTACGCAAACCTTGGGGAAAGATTCCAGTTACGGTTGATTCATTGCCATTTGCAGCAAATACTTTGTCGCCAACCTTTAAATCACCCATCTGAACAAAACCGTTCGGAGTAAGTACCTTTGAATACAATGGCTGTGCCTTACCCGTACCAGGTGGCATGGATATACACAGAATGTCGTACTTATCATCAAGCATACCTTGATAAGACTCTATAAGCTGGAACTTCTCGAACTGCTTAATCTTTGGCTTATAGAACATCTTTCGAGGTTCGCGCTTGTGCTCCAGAAATAGTAAATAGTCATTGAATATTCTTGCTCGTGCACCATTCAAATAGGTCTGCCAATACAGTTTGTCCCACTCGTCGCCCTCTACTTTTCTGTTGCGGTTGCAGTACCATCGGACATAGCTATTTACATGGTCGCCATACCCTCTATACGCGTCAAGATTCTTAAAATCGTGATTTGGTATAAACTCATTAGCATCAAGCAGAATCAGTCTTGCTCCGCCACATAAGGTGCTGAGCTGGCTGTATGTAGGCTGCATGACGATCTGGCGCTGTATATTCTCCACACGTTCTTTATGCTGCCTTAACTCTAACAAAAAAGAGGCTCCTCCTTTCTTAACATTTAAAGAAGAGCCTCCATTTTGGCTGTTACATAATCACCATTTTGATTATGCCGTTTTAAATTTATTTTCTCACTATGTCTTCTCGATTTACCCAGCCATAGACGTTATCGCCTATGATGTGATACTGATGTTTGCCGCTCTCACAAATACTTGTTACAGTTGCAATCTCTGGAACTGCAGTGATTGGTTTGTCAGCCCATGCCGACATATACTGCTTATTGCCTGTAAATTGGACTTTATCGCCTAAGTTTATAACTTGTGCGTTAGCATTTGGAGAATAGCTGTAATAGCCGCTTCCTGCCTTTGTAAAGGCATATCCGCAAGATTCGCCCGGCCATACAATCTTGTACCAACCAGAAGTAGTGATTTCAAGGACTTCTACAGCTACAGAAGCCTTGATTGTATCAAGTTTCTTTGCAGATGTATCTGCCCCTGTGCGGATGTTCATAGGCGTGAGCGCAACCGCTGTTCCAATACCCTTGCCACAAAGACTTGTATTGCCCTCTGTGCTGTTCTGAGGTGGTTGACTACTAGATTGTCCAGCCTTTGCTCCGTTGTCTAGTACAACTAGCGTGTGACCTTGTGTAGCTGTACAGAGGATATCTCCCCTTAGCAGGTAATCAGGCGACTGCGAATATTTTTTATCTCGTAAAATTTCAAACTCTCCAGTTTCAGAAAGTTTCTCAATTTCATTTAGCGTCGAAAACCACGGGATGTCTCTTTGCAGAGCATACGCTACGCAAGTGCGAACCAATGTGCTGCAATCTACGTCACTGGCAACCTTTACTTTTGAGCAATCCCATCCATACGGCTTTGACTTGTCGTACAAGTCCCAAGACCGTGCCTGGTTATATCCAATCATATCATTTGCACACGCTGCTTCCATATCGCTTGCAATGCTTTCACGGACACTGGCTCTTTTGGCACGAGCAACAACATATTTTTTAGGATGTGAGTACCATGGCTCAATCGCTACTTCATGTCCTGTCTGGTCGCCAGGCTGTCCGCCCTTCAATTTTCCGTTCTCATCAATACGCGCACTACCTACTCTAACCATTATTAATCCTCCTCGTAGATGATATCTAGCCCATACGCAACAGCTGCATCATGTTCGATACGGCATCCACGAGCATTTTCCCATCCTTTACAGAAATATGCAGCATGGCACAGGCTCATGTTCTCCAGAGATTTTGCTAAGAAACAGAGTGGAATCTGTACAACACCGCGTGCCTTCATTGATTCGTTGCTGTACCACTCGTCTGTAAAAAGAGTATTTACGATTTTATAGCCCTTCGCCTCTAAAGCTGCAACAGCCTTTTCTCTTGTTGCAACAATTTCCTCATCAGTTTTGCCAGCCATTGGCTGTGATAGCATTGCTTTCATCTTTCTTATTCCTCCTTGTGGCATGTATTCTGTACTTTCTTGTACACGTCTTCGTACAGTTCCTGTTTGTCGCCGTTGTAAGTATACTCGGCATAAACTCCATCTCCCGACACTGTGGTGGCTGCCAGTAACTTGTAATTTTGCAAAGTCTTACAACTCCATACAACGAAAACATTATCTGGAGTAATCTTTTCTACTCCCTCTTGCTTGTCATACCATTCTGACAATTTTCTTTTGCACACATTCTGAAAGTGTGCCATGCCTGTAACAATCATTTATTTGCTCTCCTATTCCTCGTAAATAATTTTTAAGCCGTATGCCGAAGCAGCATTATGATCGAGCCAACAACCAACCGCGTTTTTCCATCCTTTACAAAAGTAAATTGCGCTAGAACGGGTTATGCGAATAAAAAGCTCAGCAACAAAATATTCAGGAACGGTGACTACGCTACTTTGCTTAAGAGAAGCCTTGGAGTTGTACCATTCTTCTAAAAAAGGAACATCTATAGGTTCATACCCCATTTCTTTTAAAGCTTGAACGGCTTTTTCTCTTGTGGCTTTAATTTCTTCAATGGTTTTACCACAAATTGGCTGCGAAATTATAGCCTTCTTAGCTCTGCTGTTAAGGCTCTCACTGTTCAAATGCCAAACAATCCAATTATCGGATGCAATGTTTGAAAAAGTATAATCTGGATTAGCTGTTTTTCTAATGTCAAACTCCTCACCATCTTTTGTGTGGATGATGATGGTCTGCTTTTCTTTGGACCAGTACCAATAGCCTGCCCATGACGGAAGCTTTATCAGTGCACCCTGTTTCATCAATCCAAATGCTTCTGAAAATTTCATGCGTACTCCTCCTTCAAATCATCAAGGCTATAATTGTTGTCGCTAAAAATACAATAGTTGTAAGCATAAATATTTTTTGATTGCGTTTTAGGCTATAAAGAGTGTTGAATGCATCGGCAACGATCATTTGCTCACTGGAATACCGGGCTGTATAATTGCTGCCGAGTAGTTCTTTTAAAAAATCATCTTGTATGCGACTCAGGCGTTCAAAACGCTTTCGATAATTTCTAAGTTCCCATCTAAGATCTATTTCTGTATAAGTACTCCATTTATCGCTTTGAATGGCTTCGCAAAACTTTTTATATCCTTTGTATTCTTCACTACTTCGAATTACATGAGAAGAACAATTCAGAAATTCTTTTGCTTCTTCTAGGCGCAGATACTCCTCTCCTGTCCATATCATTACATTTAGACCATTTTTTGAAGCTTTTAAGGCGTCTTCGTATGTCATAAAAGATTTTTCTCCTTTCCTAAGTGTTTGGCGACAGTTTTCTAAGTTTTCCGCACTTTAGCACGGCAAAATTCATTTCCAAACTCTTGTTATGGTCCTTTAAAATCAAATGTATTACATATGTTTATTATGTAAACATAAAGTTTACTCATGATGAGTTGCCTTGAGTCCCCATTCAGGCAAGAAATTGATCTCATAACGGTATTTGTCTACCTCTGAACCAGAGATATCTTCGACCACGTACATGGTGTAGTCATTCAAATACACGTAATCTTTCTGATATTTGCCTTCGGCAGTCTCAATAATGACTTCGAGTTCATTTGATGAATTGTTCTTTAATGCAAATGTTCCAGTCAGCTCCAAAAGGACTGTATCGGTTCTTGCGTTCAGAACAGTAAGCTTCCTAGTCACGTTGAAGTTGTCTGCCTGCTTAGAGATATTAGAACTTACCTGATCAGCTTCAGTACAGCCAATGGCTGCGCCAGAAAGCATCACTGCGGCTGCAAGGGTAACAATTAGTCTTTTTAATTTCATTGTCCATATCCTCCATTGGTTGATTCATTAAATCTTTTTACGCCATTTGAAAAAATATTGGGATCTTTTTCAAAACAAATGTAATGGCGGCCAGTATTCACAGCTGCTATTGCAGTTGTCATGCTTCCAGCACAGATATCAAGTACTGTGTCGTTTGGGTTGCTATAAGATTTAATCAAGTATTCAATAAGCGCAACTGGCTTCTGTGTAGGATGTACAGCTGATTTCTGAACATCTTTTGGAAACCTTAATACAGATCTTGGATACCTCTCCGTGCTATCGTAAGTTGTTAAACTGTATTTTTGATAATTTGTTGTTTCCTTACAGTTCAATTTATGATTTGCTTTGCTTACCTTTCTGGGATTGCCAGTAGACTTTTGAGGATTGTATGTAGGAGTTTTTTTATAAAAAACACAAATATCCTCGTGTGATCTGAGTGGCATTCGGTTTGCATTTAAAAAACCAGTCGGCTGATTCTTTTCCCACACTAGATTGTATCTCCAATTTTTTCTATTACTTTGCATCAAATCAGCAGTAAACATTCCACTCGCAAACAATATAATAGCGCCTGTGTCTTTGATGATCCTGTCAATTCCTTTCCAAAGCTCAGCCAGTGGAATAGCAGCATCCCATTTATTATGAGTTATTCCATATGGCAAATCTGCGCAAATCATATCAATAGATTTATCTGGAATATCTTTCATGCCAATGAGACAATCAATATTTTTCATATAGTCAACAGTCATCGGTACACAACCTTCTTGCTAACCTCAGCAACGCTGATTCCGGCTGCGGTCCGCCGTACCTCAACGTCTTTACCTTTTTTGAGTGCCGCCGCTATAAGGGCGGCTTGCTCCACAACTTTTGTTTGTAAATCATCTTTAATCAACTAGCCCTACCTCCTTCCATGCTTTGCACAATTTCTCTCCGTTCCATGCAATCCAATCAACCATTTCTTCATTCATAGCCCATGCACCAGAAGTAACTAATGAGCTAATTGCAAGTCCCGATTCAATGAGAAACGCATGGACAATTTCGTGCTGTAAAATATGTTTTACAAGTTCTTCTGGCGATGTCGCCACTGAATCATGTTCTGGATCTGTATTAGGGTCTACATAGTAAATCTTCTTGCCGTAAGCATCGCACCATCCGTCTGCGATATTGCATTGCTTATACTGGTCACGGCTTGCTTTTACAATTTGGTATTCCTGTCCCATTACATTTACTTTATTTGCAATCATCATGTTATTATCTCCGTTCTACAATTCAATCGAACACATTCCAATACACTGCGGCGTGTCAAAAATCTTTTCTCGCATTCGCCTGGTGCAGACATATCTGCCTTCCTTCCAGTTAATGCGCTCGTCTTTTCCTTCATCACACGTTATGGTCAAATCTCCGACATTGAATGGAATTCCATATGCTTTCCAGTCTTCGACAATGTAGCGAAACATATCTTCGACAGAATCAAAGATCTTCATTTCTGCCATTGCGTCACATAATGTTCCTCTGTGTGGTCTATATTTCACCATAAATCAGCCCTCCTCAAAATAATAGTCTTTGATCTTATTGTCAATGAATCGTATCTGCTTCGGCTCTACTGAATCTACTGTGCCGTCCTCGTATTCTACAACGGCTAAGTTGAACACACTCCATCTATGGAATAATGATTTCTTCTTTTTCCCATTTTTGGTTACGATGCATGGACGAAGCTCAAAGTTAATTTCTATATTCTGCATTTACACCTCCAGTGTACGTGTATACGTTGTATCAACGTACATATATAGCTAGCATAATGTACGTGTATATAGCTAGCAAGTTAATACAAGTGTTTATAGAACAGCATTTCTCGGATGCTGCCAGACATGTAGTGCGATAAACTCTTTACAATCACTCCATGTTTGCTGCCATAATCAGTTTTTAGATACTCTTCAATCAAAACCTTGTTGCTTTGAAGGTCATCATAGTCATCTTTTAAAGATTCTGGCGACTTGATATAGCTTCTCGCAACTCGTTTAAGGCTCTCGTCTGATAGATTCTTAGCATCAAAGCCTGTAGATGCTTTGTATTGGTGGTTAAATTCAAATATAATAGCGGTCAGGCTGCTATATTCCTTATCAACCCAGTCATTTTCCTGTTGCTTTGTAGCGAAGATGTTTTTAGGATTGTTTGAATACAGTCTGTGAAGCTCATCTTTAAGAACTTGCTCCTTAGATTTGATAAAATCATCTGGATCAACAGTAGGTTCTTTCTTTTTGGGCTTGTCCCCTGAGTTTTGAGCACTTTTAGTGCGCGAAACCATATATTTATCCCTATTATCTACTTTAGTTGATAATAGGGCATGTTCTTTAACAGTATTTTCTGTATTGTATTCTCTGGTAGTATTCTCTGGTATTGGTTTGGACTCTTCGTCCTTATCGTCAGGACATTCTGTCCTTATCGCAGAGACATTTTGTCTTGACATAGGCTCAGAATATTCACTTATAATTTTGTTTAACACTTCAAAATCAATAGTGTACCATTTTGTTTTATCAAAAGACTTATTGTTAAAGTTGGCTGACAAAACAATTCCACGACTTTCTAATTTTAAAAAGACTCGCTGAATTGTTTTTTCACTCCAGTATGGGAAATTATTATTTTTCCACTCGTTATAAGAATTATAAACCCAATATTTCCCTTCAATAAAATGTTTGTTCGCGGCTTTATTGATCTCAAGCCAGTAATTAAGCTGATTGAGCACAATCGCTTGGTTTAAATCGCCTAAAATAACAGCTAATTTTGTATTTACGATAAGCAGGTTACTTTTGTCTACAAATAACTCTTTAAAATTCATTTTAATACCTCCGCTTGATATTGGTGCACTCCTATGACGTGCTTTCCGCATAATCAAACCAGCAAACAGGCACTGCGGATGTGCTTTTCGGGAGCTACCCTAGTTTGCTGATAAGCGCCGCGAGAAGGATTCGAACCCTCAGTCCTTTTACAGATCACTAGTTTTCAGAACTAGCCCAGTACCATTGTGGCATCGCGGCAAAAGTGGGTAGAGTAGGACTCGAACCTACATATCCGAAGACGACAGATTTACAGTCTGCTGCAATACCAATTCTGCGCATCTACCCAAAGACCGCCTATACGGTTGCGGCTGACTTGTCCGCAGGTTGATTCTCACAGAGAGTTGCAGTTGCTACTTTGTGGGAAAAGAGAAAGGGATTTCACAAAGAAAAAACCACATTGCTTGCAAACTGCATATGGACCCTCTGGGACTCGAACCCAGACCCGGCTGCTTATGAGGCAGCTGCCCTAACCTATTGAGCTAAAGGTCCGTATGCGCCATATGGGACTTGAACCCATGACGCCTTGATTAAAAGTCAAGTGCTCTCCCAGCTGAGCTAATGGCGCAACAGGGCTAGTTGGAATCGAACCAACAGTGCAGGAATCAAAATCCTGTGCCTTACCATTTGGCGATAGCCCCAGCGTGATCTTATCCTCACAGACCACTGGCTGTCAAGACAAGATTCATGACAAAGAATGCAGAAAGTATTACAGAGCTAATAAGCCTTTCTCTGGATCTTTTATCATTCAGCCACCCTATAATAGAGGCCAACATAAAGATGTTAAAAAGAGATGCCAGAACGCGGAGAATAAGAACAAACATTAAATATCCCCTTCCTTTCTATGAAGTGAATCTTCAAATCTGAAACCATTAGGATAGCGCTCCCAAAGCTTCATGTTGTTTTTAATTGCAATATCCTCAAGAGAGGTATCAAGTGCCTCAGCAGTAAGTGCCAGATAATACAGCACATCGCCACATTCCTTGATAAGATGCTCTCTATCAAATGGATGCCCCTGAAAAATCTGCTTTTTGAGAAGATCAACAAGCTCACCTGCTTCACCTGCAGTACCGAGGATACCATTCATAAGCATGTTTTCCTTTGTTGCTTTCGTTACGTCTGATGCGGTTCTCATTACACCGCGCTGATATTCATTAAATGTCATTTTGTTTCCTTTCCAGTGATAAGATCACTATACGGCAATGTTTCAATCCAATCGCAAAAATCTTGCCATTCGTCCAGTTTATGATTACGGCGTGCTTTATAGATGTTTGCAAGGACTTCATAGTTAAACATAGCATTCCTGGTCTGATTATAAGAATCAGGCAGCAGTTGAATTAGTTGCCACCAATACTTCTTTTCCTTGGTAGCAAGATATTTTTGCCTGTAAAAATTAAGCATACGGATTGTCTGATTCAACAGGCCGATTGGTGAATGCTCTGCCCCGTGAAATATCGGGAAATCAGATTCAGCGCTTTCAAAGTCAATAAGATGCTCTGCCGAGAAATCATCTAGTGTAAATTCTTTGGCATCAATTCGATGCATGGTGCTACAGCTATTCTTTGAAGTACCTACAGAGTACGTGTCTGCTTCTTTCCACCAATAAAGTGGTGCTGTAATTCTGATGCATACCGGAAGCATACGCATAAATTTGCGATGATCGGAGCCATATGAAGATAAACGTCGCATAAGTGCCATATCTTCTTTACCGACTATAAATTGTGGAGTCCATGTGCATTTATCTGGTTGGATGCTATCACAGGTATCACAATCACGTTCTTCACCGAGGTGAAGGCAGCCCCAATGGCTATCACTTTTAAACCATGAATTGAAGGAATTTCGAAGACCTTCAATAGCAAATTCTATTTGTTCGGGACTCGGCAATACAATATGCTCTAATCTAATCATAAAAACTCCTCTATGTTGAACACTTCTTTTTCGTATTCGATAAAAGATTCTAAAATTTTATCGAAAAATACATATTTGAAATATTCTTGAAGTCGGCAAGCATCAAGGTCTTTCAACAGCCAAAGCTCAAAAGCATAGTTAAGGCGCCACGGAGTACCATCGCATGTTTTTTTCTCGAAAGTAACAACTATGTAGTCAAAATCAAAACGTGATGGAATAGTCTTGGCATCAATTCCAAAAGACTTGCTAAGCTTGATTAGTGCAGAAATGCGTTTGTCTATATCGTTCATAGATGCTCCTTTCTTATCGAGTTTCTGACAAAATAATCTTGTTCTTACATTGTGGACAGATGATGTAAGTTGTGCTTTTACTGCTTAGCCAAAATGCAGATGATGTTTCTACAATTGAGTGCGACGATTTCTCAATGTCAGAAATATCGTAGCTCAAAAGTGCACCGCAACTTGGACATTCAGCTTCCTTTCTTGTGCCAGTTCTCAGAATTTTTATCATTCCACATAACCTCCTAGCTTCGCTTTGTAACAAAATCTTTAAGTGTCCCAATGAGCGTCTCTTTTGATCCGAGTTCTGGCAGCTCCAGGATTAAAGCAGCTCTACAAAAGCTGATTGTAGCATCAAGCCCCAAAACAAGCTCTAATTGCTCTAGCTGTTCTTTACCTATAGTATTTGCTGCTGAATGAGCTGAAATTGATTGTGGGGCATTCTGTGGCTTCATAGCGGTATTTTGAGAACCTGTCTTAGCAGCCATTGCATCATTCTGCTGCTTAGCCTTAACCATAAAGTCCAGAATGTACTGGCAAAGCTCCTGACGCTCTTTACATGCTTTTATTTTATTTGCATCTGGATTAGGGACAGCTGAGAAATCGTTGACCTGCTTTTGATATCCAGAAATAACACCTTGCAACCATGTTGTTGCATTTTCAAATTTTGTATTTGCCATTACTCCTCCTGTTCATCCAAAAAGGATATTGCTTTGACAAACTCGCGAGGGAAGAGAGCTTTTGATAAGTTGGAAGTGCAAATTACGTAAAATAATTCTTTGTTGGCTAGATAACCATAGTATTCATACTGCGGATCGCAATAAGCTTCTATCCTTTTCCTCGTGCCGTCAATAAATTCGACTAAAACTAACTTTGTATCGCTCATTCTTATTCCCCCGGCATGTAGTAGATATCTGTTGAAAAGTTAGAAGCAGAAATATTTAATTCCTCAAATACCTCGGTTGCTCTGGCTGGAGTCTTATACTCTGCAAGTACCATGTCTTGGTTTGCAGTCCTTGCAAAGATAGTTTCATCACGTCTCAGCAAAGCAACGTTATGAAACTCAATAGATTTAGTTTTACACTGTGATATGATTCTCATTTGATAACCTCCTGTTCTTGTGCTCTATCTGGCATGTAACCATTTGGGTAACGTTTATTCGTTCACGATTGATTCCGTGTCCTTCGCGGCACAACTGGCAAACCAGTATGTCACCGCAGTGCTGACATTCATCGGTTATTTCTTTGGTTGATATTTTCATTAGTCTGGAACCTGCATCAAAAGTCTAAAGGTGTTTTTACCTTTCACTGTCACAAAGGTTCGAGTCCCGGTAAAGTGGTTATATGGATTTTTAAAATCTTTCATCTGGAACAATCCTTGCTTACGGTATGTCTCGTAAGGCTTTAAAATGCCCTTGGAATCTTTATAAACATAACCTTTAGCAATTAACCATCCAGTAAATTCTGTTTGGCTATACCCTAATTCTTTAGCTGTATCTCGGAAGTTTGTAAGGAGATTGCTGTTTACCAGAGAATCAAAATACTCAGCCTTTGGCGCTTGCTCCTGAACAGTCTCAATGAGTTTCTGCTTTTCTTCTTGTTCTTCAATCCAGCGCTTTGCTCTTTCAATTGGGTCTTCAATTGTATATGAGTCCGGTTTGTGTCCATCAATGCTATAGGAACCAGTATTACGAATTGAAGGAAGAACTTCACTTGTAACCCAATGCTTAAACTTTTTTAGCTTTCCAATGCGTTCATTAACAAGGGTGTCATTTTGTGACACACCCTTTGCTTTAGCTGGTTGCATGTAGAAAAGTAAAGAGTAAAGGCCAGACTCGTTTATTACAATTAAATTTTGATAACCTCCAGAAGTAAGAACCTTGGTTATTGTCTTTTCCTCAGAATCGAGACGTGATAAGCTTCTCCTGTAATTGCTGTCTCCAAAAGCGTCACTTACATCTTTACCAACAAACCATGGTTCATTGTTAATCATGATGGTTCTAATATCTCCAAATTCTGGATTGTTAAAGATTGTTATATTGTTCATATAAACACCTACCTTTCTGGTATGCCTTGGTATTATGGCAAAGAAACTGTCAAGGCTCACAGCTTTCGGGTCGCGATTCCCTATCTTTGCCATATGTGTAGTTACGAGTTAAAAGGGGCTTTTTATTTTGGGAAAATATTTGGGGGACTAAGTAGCCCCATGCCGGGGGCATACTCTCAGACCCCTACACCCCTTTTTTATGTGATCATCTGACAGGCTGCGCAGCTGGTCGCGGCTCCTGATCCATGGTGGCAAAACCTGAATTGTGTGTATTTGTATATACAAAAGCAACAGTGTTTTGCTGTCCTGGTCTGAGTATACGCACCTTTGACCGTTGAAAGTTCGTAAAACAAACATTATACGAACTATGCGTTGCTCTAAAGATTAACACAGATCAAGAAACCTTGACTAATCTTAATTTAAATCGTCAGATAATTTGAAATCCGATAGTTTAGGGGCTTCTGGCTCTGCATCAATGACTTTTTCCCACTCTTCCGCGGTTATCTGCTTGGCTTCCGGTGCTGCCTCAGCTGATAAGCGGAACTCTGACGCGTTGACATAGTCAGAGTTGTTGGTAAGATCAAAGATCGCAAGCACTGGCGGCATTTTACCAGTAAAGGCAAGCTGCTTCTTGCAAGCTGTTATAACGCCTTTTACCGCGTCTATAGTAGACTTCCAATCACTGCTACGCTTTTCATAGCCCGTGATCATGTGCCGCGTAACTCCCAAAAATGCCGCCCAGGACTCTATATCAGGCACTAGGCGCAGCTTTCCGCCTTCCGTTGGGGTCTTGTTTACGTTCCGGACAAATGTCAGATACTCTTCTGAGTCGTGCTTGAAACTTTTTAGCCCTTCGGGAGAGTTGCTATACATGGGCTGTGAACCTTTTTCACGTGCTCTAGCTAGCCCCTGCAGAGATACGTCAAGGATAGCGTCCAGTTCATCTCCGTCCATGGTTTCTGCAATATCCCTATAGCTTGGCATTCGTTTCCCTCCTCTTGGCATTCTGTAGCCCTCCTTTCCCTGTATTTCTTTTTGTCGTGCGTATATGTGGCTATATCTTAGCCTTTCCCCTTCAAATCCCTTCTAGCCGCCCTCTGTGCCCTTGTAGCGCCCTTCTGTGTGCTCATCGTGTCCAGCTCTCGCCTGTGTCCGTCCTGACTGTGTGCTGTCCTCATCTGCCGCCTGTCTGTGTATCTCTCATCTGCTGGCTACACTGTGTCGTCAGCTCCTGCACTCTGTATCTGTATATACTTAGATACACTATACACATACCTACTTACCAGATATCTATATACTGTACATACAGATACACATATACATATACCTATACAGTACATAGAGATATACTATACATATACCTTGTACATACTGTATCTATACTTACTCACCTTATACATACTGTACATATATACCTATACTGTACATATAATGTATATATTATTAGACAATATATTATATATACTCTATATAC
>ERZ1035006.53-NODE-53-length-88236-cov-57.737166_pt1 | contig 88236 bp, 140 predicted proteins | sample MGYA00520694_ERZ1035006 | MGnify/ENA primary metagenome ERZ1035006 (study PRJEB33766, sample SAMN09781746) | gut metagenome | biome: gut microbiome | host: Homo sapiens | place: Madagascar | study: EMG produced TPA metagenomics assembly of the PRJNA485056 data set...
ATGAAGAAAAATCAGATAGTTTGCTCTGCTTTTTCTTCAAAATGCCCTTAAATAGGGCAACTCGCTGAGATGTAATTAATTACAAAGTGAAGAACTTTCTAAAAGTAGATGCGATTCTGTTGTCGGACTGCTTTATGGGGGTTCTTCACTTGCCAAAAAGTTGTCGGAAATGAATCTAAGAGTTGTCTTGCTTCCTGCTAAGGTTTTGGCAGACGGAAGCCATAAGGTGAGAATAGCCATTTCGCATAACGGAAACACTAGGTATTTCGTTACTCGATTTGTTGTGCCATCAGCAAAGAATCTGGTTAATGGTAATGTGGTCGGCATTCCTAATGCTGCCTACATCAACAACCAATTGAGGTTGAAGATGAGCAAAATCTACCAAGCATTCGATGCAATGGAAGATAGCGATTACTATACTTGCTCGCAACTCGTAACTATGATTGAGGACAAACTGGGCGGAACCAAGCCTATGACTCTCCACGAACTAGGAGAAGAGTATATCAAGGTAAGGAGGTCTGACGTTGCCAAGGGGTCGGTATACATCTATGAGAGAGGACTAGCGGAGATTGATGCTTTCTTTGGAACTGATTTTCTTCTGCCTAGGCTTAGAGTTACTGATGTGAGTGCATTCAAGGAATATCTTTCACAGAAGCTTAACCAGACAACGACAAATCTCAGACTTCGAGTATTGAGTATGATTATTACTTATGCTTTACGACACAACTATGTGAAATACGATGTGTTTCCATTTACTGACGTTTCTATTCCTCACGGAAACATAAGGGAATGTAATATAACCTTAGAGCAGCTACGGGTAGTGAGGGACATGAAGTTCACTAACTCCAAGCTAGATGTTTGTCTGTCTTTCGTCAGAGATATGTTTATGCTTTCATTCTATCTGTGTGGAATGAACCTCACGGACATCCTTTCTCTAGATCTGCGCAAGGATTCTGTTAGTTTTGTTAGACAGAAAACCAAGGGTAGAAAAGCTGACGGCATAAAGACTGAGTTCACAATTCAGCCGGAAGCAAGAGAAATACTAGATAGGAGACTTGATAACGATGGGCGTATCACTTTCAAGGGGAAGAAGATGAGATATACACAAATCTCGTGTATGTTCTCTAGAAATCTCGTGACTATTGCCCAACGTGCAGGCATAGAGGGAAAGTTTATCTACTACTCGGCACGAAAGACTTTTGCTCAGATTTCTAACGAGTTGATGATTAAAGACTCCATTATTGAATACTGCATAGGTGATGCCGTGTCTACATCAAAGAAAGTCTTAGGCTACTATATCAACGTAAACCAAAGGATGGCAGATAGAGCCATACGCAAGGTCTTTGACGCAGTAGCATCGAATATGAGCCTAGATAATCTATCTGACCAAGAATTCTTTTGAATGTAAACAAATCATAGTGGCTACAGAAAGAACTCTCAGATAGCCACTATAATTGCTTTTGCGATGGTGTACGTTACCGCAGCCCTACCTTTTGTGTCCGCATATGCACGGCTCTGGCACTTAACGTTATTGCTCAACGTGTGGCTTATTTTACTTTCACACCACACAGGAAAGGAATCCTTGCAGTTTTATCAGACGGATATTTCTGGGGTTATTTATTCAAGCGTTTCCTTCGCTCCCTGCTCTGCCCTCGCAGCGGTCTTGTTACGGTTTGTCTCCATCGTCCTGCTATGACGTTACGGCTTTTATCCTGTAGTGCTCAGCAACCGCTCTAACGCTAGTGGTCGTGCGGTGTTTGGAGTTTACACCTCTCTGCTTTGCTGGCTAATGATTTTATTAACGTGAGTACATTCACCATCAAACTGCTAATGTGCCATCGTCTCACTTGAATATTCGTGCATTGGCAAGAGTTGAACTTGCCTATGTGCCTTTAACACCACATGCTAAAACTCCTGAATCTTGATATATGCTCCAAGCTCGCCAAGTCGGTTGAGGAAATTCTTGAAGGACTTCTCTGTTCCTGGCATCACAAACTGAGGATTCTTCGCATTAACGATTTCGTTGTCTTCTTGGACGAGAACGTCTGTGTGTATGCTATTGTCATTAAACTTTATTTGTATCGTTGCTACTAACATAATCTTTTATTTTTGTGCAAGTATGGTAGTGAGCCATACCTGCCGTTAAACTTCTAGTGAACTGCTTGATTACTTGTTATCGGCATTCTTATTCATTAAGTCTACCAAATACTGGGTCTCATCATCTGAAAGCTCCATCTGTGCCGAGTGCTTGGTATTGATGATGAAATTCTTGCCAAACTTGTATTCGAGTGTCTGGTAGATGTCATCCACATAGTTCTCATTCTCTGTTATGAGAGCCTTACCGAACTCTTCCATCCCCTCCTTGTGGGCAGCGTTCAACATGTCGATTTTCATCTGGTGAGTATTCTTCATCTCTTCTATCTGCTTTTCCAAGTCTGCTACTTTCTGGAAGAACTGGCAGCAGTACTCAATACCGAAGTCATTATTGATATTCTCACACATCTGGTCGATGTCGTGATTATTGAAGAACTGGCTAAAATAGGTATCACCCTTCAACGATTGCAATGTCTTGATTTCTGTTTGCTTGTCCATAATCTATAATTTAATTAGTGAAACATATTGTTCTTTAATTCTGATGCAAAGGTACGCAAATATTTTCAATACGACAAGTTTTCGAACTAGTTTTTATACCGTCGTAACTTACATTAACTCAACAAGATAGGCAAAACTCTAATAAAAGCTATTTTATATGGAAACAACTTCTAGTCCTTTCTTCGGGTTCTTCGTTGCTCGTTCAAGATATACCTTACCATGATATACACTCTTAACGATAGAATAGAACTCTGTATTTTTCTCATCAGGTGTAGTATATGGGATTTTTCCGACACGTTCGCAAGTTACTCCTTTATCAGTCAAAATTGTATTGATACACATAACTCCGTAGTAAGATTCCTCATATCTTTTTTGAATGACTTTGCCTATAACTTTCACCTGCATACCTTTCTCTACGTTGATTTTCTTCTTGCTATCCTCGTAGTTCTTAACAAGGAAGAAAGCATATACTATCTGACCAGTGTATACATAGAAGTCGTTTGCTACTTTTTGCATCTCTACCTCAAACTCACTTTCTGCATTCTTAAGTAGGGCATAATCACAAACCTTCTTTACGTATGATTCATCAACATTGATACCATCTGTTGCGTTCATTCTTGCCTCAATATTGTATGCGGTCTGAGAAGGGCGATATACACCATCTTTTTTCTCTGCCTTACTCCACACAGGACACTTATCATATTCCACCTTTGCTGCCATAATCATTTCAGACTTCAAACGTGCGTCCTTGTATGACACATCCTTTTTCTTACCTCCCCAATCTAGTAAATCCCCGAACTCATCATCAGTAGCATAACTGATACGGTAGTCGTAGATTTCATATAGCTTACGTGTGAAATCAGATATAAAGCCCATACCTTTCAAGCCAAATTTCTTGACGCACTCGCAACCTACCTGCAATTCTTCTCCTGTCTTTACGTTCTCAATGACATAAGAATTAATGCAAGCGTGACCACATACATCGCACTTCCCATAATCAGCTCCGTGAGATTTATTCTTATACACTAACTTTTTTGTAGGGTCAGCAGGAGTAAACGCACCATCCTTATAAGTAGATACCAATCGCCAATCTTTTTCATCTGGTATGGTTACGTCTAGTTTACAGACTGTATGGAAAGCCTTAATATCTTTGCCACGAGAACCATTATCATTGATTACTGAATGACGAAAAACCTTCTCATAAGGTTTTCCTATAGTGTAATCGAAGCCTTCAACATTCTTCTTTGTCTTGTTGGCAAACTTCTTGAATGAATCTACTTCTTCGGCAGGAAGAAAAGTCTTTATTGTGCTCATAACTTACATTTTTACGTTTGACATTTATTTTATTTGCGAGTGCAAAGGTAATCTAAAGTTTTCACACCGACAAATTTATATACTTCATTTTTCTTGGTTTAACTATGTTTTAACTGATGATACTATGCAAAAAAGAAGAGAGCCTAGACCAATCGCTATTGGCAGGCTCTCCATTATTCACTTTAAAATTTCATAAGTTATGTATCACTCTTTTAATGGTGCAAAGGTACTATAATATTTCTGCTTACACGAACCGTTTCAAGTTTTTCTACTGCATGAATATAGCACCAAGAAAACGGCTTGCCATCACAGCAAGCCGCATCCTAAATACAAAATAATACCTTAAAAACCAATACACCTATTAAGTTATCCACTTTTTCCAAACGTTTCTAATAACTAATAATATATAAATCAATACAAAACCAGCGAAAATGCCTCCCATCACCATAAGAGACTTCTGTATCACATTAAGTTTCTTCTCTATATAATAAGGTTGTACTTTATCTTTTTCTCTCTTTATAGAGTCTATTCTACTTTTATAGACGGAGCAACTATCCTTATACGTTTGTAGGTAAGATAGCTTTTCTTTTAATGTGGAGACTTCACTACTTTCAGTGTTAATCTCTTTGATATGGAATCTATCTTCTCCTACCTTCTTGCCTGCATCATCATAGCGAGGGGTAACACTATCCTTTACTATAATAGTCTGCTTCACCTTTGTCTCCTTGGTGTTCTCTTGCATCTGAATCAGCTTCTCAAATGCTTCAACAAATCTCTTGTTAAGAACAGAGTCGTTACTAGCACTTTCATTATTTTCAGAGACTGTTATTGGTGTAGGAACATACTTTGTCGTTACACACCCAGTAAAGCTGAGAGCAAGAATGAGCATAGCGACTATTGCTATAGCTGTTTTCCAATATTTTACGTTGTACCACATAGGCTTAACATTTTACTTCTATATTGTTGTAGGTCAAAGAGCCATACTTGATGTTTCCAAGTCGAGCACTCCAACCATTCTTATATTTCCACCAGTTTTTCCGTCCTCTTAGATAAGTAAGGCGATTCGCTTTCAACGTTTTAAAAACATATTCCTGCCCTTTATAATAGCCATTGATAGCACCGATGGTTACTCTACCCATTATGCCGTCAGTTTCAACTCCTACAATTTCTTGTATATGTTTAACTGCCTTACTAACTCCACTATGCCAAGCGAAGTCTACAAGCATATTGGCAACACTCTGATTGTCGATTAAGTCTGCCTTACACTTATCCCAGAAGAACTTCTTGTACACAAGACTCCACTGGTCATAACTTATCTTCTTCAAATCTGAAACTGTTTTGTCTTTGCCAAACACCAAACGGAACGTACCTATGGTAATTCCGCGATTTGTAGCTCCTCCTGGATCATCTTTGTCATTAGCAAATCCTCCCTCGTGAGAGAGGATAAATGGTGCTAGTATCTTTGATTCTGCCATAATCTTTATTCTTTAATGTCGTTTTTCTCATTCTTTTCTCCAATCACCTTTGTTAAGCCAGCAGCACCGAATAAGGTAGAGACACTACCTATTATGGCACTTATGCCTAACAATTCACTCTTGATGTATCCGTTAGTAAGTTCCTCCCATATAATGCCGAAGCATACTGCCAACAGAAGTAAACTACCTACGATGGTTACAGATACCAAGAAGAATGATTTGCAGCTAACGCCACTGCCGTTCTTAATCAGTTCTATCAACATACATCATATTGTTTTCTAAACTTAACTTCCGTAAATTCTCCCTGTTTCTAGGCGGTTTTCTGTTTGAACACCATTTAACTTCACAACGATTCCACTCTAACTCTTGGTTCAGCATGACAAGTTCGTGATTTTTGTTCTCTAAATCACTGATATTGTCCCTTAACTGATTGACCCTATCAAAAAGAGTTTCTATCTTATCGTCTTTTCTCCTAAGCTCTTCTTCTTTAGCCCTAACATCTTCGTCCCTCTTCTCACAAAGTTGTTTCCAGCCATCGGCAGATGTAGCTATAGCCCTGCTTTCTTCTTGACTGGCTAAAGCTGCTTCTTTTCTCTTTCTAGAGTTGTAGAATATCGCTCCACTAAGGATAGGTATTGCTACAGAATTGATAATCGTTATGATGAGATTTACTTCCATTATTATAATTTTGACACAAAGTTACAACTTCTTATCCAAAGATACTATTTAGGGCAAATCTTTTCACTGCACGGATTATGCAGCATAAAATAAGGATGCACCTTTTTGTCGATACATCCTTATAGATACCAGTGAAACATCATCAGTAAAGCTATACGTGAAAATACTCTCTTATGTCAAACATTCCATCTTTGTCTTCCAGCTTGTCGAGAGCGAGCATGTGTACGTCAGCAAACAACTCGTCTTCGGGGATTTCCTCCAGTGTCTTGCCTGCTATCACAGCTATGCTTGTGGCACTATCGGAGAATACCATATTCATAGTGACGAAGAGAGCATACCTATTATAATAAGGTGTGTCTTCCATTCGGGCATCAAGTTTCTCCATCATCTTCTCCCATTCTGCATAGTCCCAACCGCCTTTAGGATTCATGCCGGACACAATGGTCATAGCCTCCTTCTTAGTCAAGTAGTTATTCCACTTGATAGAACATAGCTTGTCAAGGTACTCTTGTGCCAAGTCTGGCTTCATAGCTACCATATCTTTCATCATGCACTTCATAACCTCACCAAAGGTATGCATGTACTCAGGCTTACCGGAGTTAGCCATCATTCCGTAAAGCGAAGAGAACTCGCTCATCATTTCTTTCTGTTCCATATATCAATCAATCGTAAAAGTTTCTATTCTTGATCTAGGAGCAAAGATTTTAGCTCCAAGAAGTCATTCTCATTGAACGTGATGGTTTTTTTGTTACCGAAGAGTATACTCATCAGTATATTGTCGGGTAGGTTGATAGCAACCTTTCCTTTGCCTATCACTCCATCAATTAAGCCAAGGTCAAATGGCATTTCTTCCATTCCTTTAAACAACTCCATAGCATCCTTAAACAGAGTGTTGGCATCAATATTGCCATTCTCGTCAGCAAGGAACAAAGCAGCCTTATCTATTCCATCACTTATCTTTCCTTCGTACTTGTTGATGATATTATGGCAACCTCTCTTGATATAGACTGCAGGGATAGCCATAGCCGCATTGTCTTTCAACATATCATCAACACGCTCTTCGAGCCACAAATCGAGGCTGTCGAGGAACTTATCTTTGAGTACAGGTATATTCATTTGTTGTTTCCTTTCTTATTGTTAATCATTGCGAGATAATCTTTGTATGCCATATCTGGGTAATTAGTGAGGTAGTCATCAAGCAAAGCTCGTTTCTGCTCCTCTTCCTTTGCCATAGACTTCTTCAACTTCTGAACCACAGATAGGTGATGCTTCAAAGCATCCTTACCACGTTCAGTAGCCTCAATGCGAGGTCGTATGATGCGCAGCTCCTCGTCTTGCACTAGCTTGGAGACGTATTGCAGGCTTTCCACATATTCCTGGTTTTGCATTAGGAACTGCTTCTGAGAATCAGTGAAACTATCCTCTATCTTATCAATCTCATCAAATAGGGGAGTCTGTGATACTTGCGCTTGCATGCTGATAGCCTGCCTTTTCTGTTTCAGTTCTTCAATCTGCCTCATAATAGCATCGGTGTCCGCCTGCATCGTTTGTGCGGCATCGTAATTCAGAAGTGGGTCATTTCCAAAGTTCATACTCGTATATCTTTTAAGTTGGTGAATATTATATAGAGAGGTGAGAGGGCATCACCTACGAGAGATAGACACCCCTCACCAACTCAATTTTTCTTTTTCTTAGTCCGTTTCACGGTCTTTGCCTTGCTACGCACCAGTGCTGGGTGTAGTGGTCGTGGTGACTGGCGCACAAGGGTTGTAGCTACCATAGCCACTAAGGACTGGAGTGTTCGGAAGCATCAACTGACCTCTGATGCAGTTGCAAGTGCTCTCCTTGACGTAAGCCATCATAAGCTTCTCCTTGTAAGGAGCAAGAGCCTCAATGACTGCAACCTTCTTGTCAAGTTCACAGAACTTCTTCTCATACTTCTCATTGACGGCATCTAAGCCATCTCTCTGAGACTTGTAGAGGTCAAAGCCCTGCTTAACCATTGCGTCCTTCAAGTTGTCGTGTGAATCACGTGCATACTTGTAGTTACCAAACTCAGCCTCCATGCTTCGTATAGTCTCTGCGTTCACGGCATCGTTCAGGCTCTTGTAGAGACCGAACTTCTCGTTGATGTCCTTGTCTCGGAAGTTGAACAACTTGGTGTTCACGTTGTCGTACAAGCCATAGAGTTTCTCCAACAACATAACCTCATCATTATTCTCCTTCTCCAGTACCTGCAAGGCAGTAGGGGAGTTAGAGCTACCCGAGCCATTGCCGTAAGCGTTGATATTCACGTTCTCTGGCATATTGCCACCACCAAGAGAGCCGAACACCGAGCGGTTGCCTCCGCAAAGCCAAGCACCTGCACCAAGGGCAGTACCGATAATTCCTAGGGTCAAGCCAGCATTCCCGACACCCTTAGACGCATACTCTTTCTTGCCTTCTTCGTAGACCTTCTTTTCCACGATATGGTCTTTGTTCTCTGTCATATCCATCTTACAATCAATTTAAATTACCTAAAAGTTAACTAACACTATTGTAACGTTACGTATGCAAAGGTACAACAAAAAAGGCTGAGCAACACAACATTGCCCAACCTTTTCTTTTAAGTTGTTGATAACCACTATTTTGCTTTGAGCAACATTAACATTTTACATTGCTCAACTTGCTCACGCTTCCATACCAAACTCTTCTGACCGAGTATCTTCTTGCCTCTAGGTAGTCCTCCTTTCAATACGTATCGGTCAAAAGTTGACGTACTCACTCCCAACATCTCGCTAGCATCCTCCTTAGTAAGCCATTGCTTCTTACCTACACTAGCACCTCTGTTATCTAGTTCTCTCTTTGAGAAATCACAGAAGTAGTTGATGTCTTGTTTGCTACACTCTCCGTTCTTAATCATATCCTTGAATAGGTCCAAGGCTGAGAAAAGAAATTGCTCTTTGTTCGTCATACCATACCCTCCTCTTTTAATCTTTTCTCCATTCTTTCACGGAAAAGTTGGAACTCCAGTTCTTTCAGGTTGCGTTCCTCTTCCTCGGATAAGGTGAACATCTTATCCTTTATCCACAATACACCTCTTTTAATATATAGGTAAGATACAACTATGCAATTCTTTCCAAAGTTTACAATATTGGAAAGGTTTGACAAGAATATCTCAACCAACTCAAAAGCATAGAGACCCATGATACACTTTATCAACACGATATGTGTCTTTACCATATCATTCGTGCAGAACCAAGAGCCATACTCCCATCTCTCTATATTAATGAAGAAGAAGTACACGAACGGTACTCTAAACAGGTTGCACCACTTGAAGAAATATGTGGCAGGCAGTATCATTATCGGAATGTAAAGATACAAAACCGTATATATCCACGCTATGCAGATTTCGTTCTCGTCAGAATAGTGCATCAACTCATGCTTGTTCTGCGAGAACAGATAGAAAATGTACCAATGAGAAACCATCAGCACGATAGGAGCGAGGATAACCGCCCACTCGTAAAACTTCCATATATGCCTCTCACAAAGGGTAGGCATACCACTTTCTTCATTGTTCTTGCCTTCTTTCATAATTCCTATTTTTAATTTAATATTCTGTTGATAATTCTCGAAACTTTAAACGATTGGTGCAAAAATAATAAAACCTGCGCAAATCGCCAAGAAATGCGCAGGTTTTGTTACGTTAAACTTTGCAAAAGTAACAAAGTGTAAGGAGGAAAGGCTTACTTCTCGCCCTCCAGCACTTCAAGGCTCTCCATATCAGCAAACTTCAAGCCGCAGTCCTTGGCAGCCTTGAAAAGCTCCTTCTCATCAACCTCCTCAATGGCTACCTCTACCTCGGCATTGGCAAGATCTGAGAAGTACTTCTCTGTCTTCTGCTTCTGATTAAAGAAGTATTGGTTGACCTCCGCGAACTTGGCCGAATCCTCCTTGGTGTATTCGTAGCCCTCATCGGCGTGCTTCTGCTCAAGCTGCTGGCACTCCTGTAGCTTGCGCTGCATTTCCTCTAACTTATCGTCCTTCAAGCTCTGCTGCGCTTCCTCCACATCCTTGTCGTAAGTGTCGGCTACGTGGCGAAGTGCCTTCATGTTCTTCCAAACTCGCATAGCGGCATCATCGCTCATTGATGATGTCTTCAATGCCTTCAATGTCTTGTAGGCATTAACTGCCTCGATTGTCTTAATCTTCTTCATAAGTACTTAATCTTTAATTATTAATGACCTTGCAAAGGTACGAAATTTATCGCAGATATGCAAGGCTTTAACAAAACTATTTAAACACTGTTTCTTTTTCATATAGAATCATATAGTTCTTTCCTACATAATCGCCAGTAAAATTAAATACTGAATAACTTGTAGAATTACCGTGGTCTATAACATCACAATTAATTGATAAAGTTATACTCCATTTCTGTCTATACACATATTGAGAATATGCTGTTTTTACAATAGGAATACTAACATCTAAGCTATAATTTGTATCATTATTTGCATCAGTTTTAGAACTATATCTTTTTGTTTTATAATTATCGTTGTTAGATATATTTATTATACCATTAGTTGAAATGCCGCCAACACTTATATTGTCATAAACATCTATATGAAATTCATCTACAGACGAATAATTATTATCATAAGCAGCAATACCTTCTACTGATATATTAAATTTAGCATTATATAAAGGGGCATCAGTTTTTAATTTACAACTAAAATCTAAATATTGAGTAGCTTGTAATCCAACACCAATGTTTTCATCTCTAACCCATGTATTATAACTGTTAAGTTTTATAGATAAATCACTAACTGTAATAGTTACTTGCATTGGATAAGAAGGTTTATCGCTTGTACTAACTTTAATTATATTACAAATGTTAGGAAGATAAGTACCGTTACTTGGGTGATACAAATTAGGAGGATAGACAGAACCATAAAAGAAATCTTCATTAATGCCATAATCATCTGCTAATAATCCAACACACATTATTTCGTCACCTTTACTTACTGTAACACCTAAAGTATATTCATCGTCAAGACCATATATTTTTCCTGCTTTTAAATCTATTGTAAATCTATAAAATTCATCACCATAATGTATATTGTTAGGAGTTATTTTGTAAGATTGTTCAGCAGATATGTATTTCATTTGTTTCTTTGTTTTATTATAAAAACAAATAGCTGGATACCATTCAGTAGAACGAGCACTTAACATATTTAATATATCTTGAACATCTATTGTTTGATTAGGATATGTAGGTTCATCACCTCCATAAAATACAATACTATAAGTTCCGTCTACATATATATTATCGGTAATTCTACTAACATGAATAGGATTATAATAATCGTCAATATCTGTACTATTATAGCCTATAAAATCAGACAATCTAAAAGGACAATTAGCTCCTCCTGATGGAACTTTATATTTCCAAGCAGCTAAATTATTTATATCATTAAAAGAGGTAAGTATATTAATTTCAAAACCGCAATCATTTAAACCGTTTGCATTGCCTAGCCACCAACCTTTATTAGTAGTTTTAGCAGTCCAACTCTTTTTATCTGTATTTAAACTGTCAGTAATAAAATTAGCACCTTTATACACAGGTTTATATTTACTCCATATATTAATATTGCCACTCTTACAAAGAGTAGCAAGGTCATTACTACTTACTCCAAGAGCAGCCTTCACGTCATTAATGCTAACAGGAGCAGTTATAATTCCATTTGAATAACTCATATCTATTTGTTCTTTAATTTAACACCAATATCAAGGTGGCTCATAGGAATTACCCCACAAGCCACCAATTTCTTACTCACCAACTTCCTTGTCAGCTGACTCTGCAACAACATAGGAAGCAATCTCATCACTCACTGCCTTTACCAACTCTGTAATCTCAGTGAGGATTGACTGAGAGATGGAAGAGAAAGTGTATTGCAGCTCACCGCCAGCCATCTTGCTAGCATTTGCATTGCCTGCATACTCACCACTCTTCTTGTAGAGACTCATACTAAGACTCTGAACCTCACCCTCGTCATTCTGCTGGAAGTTCACGTTAGCCTTGTACTTTTCGTTCTCATAAGTTGCCGTGGTCTCCACGGACTTCTTTGTTACTTCAAAATTTGCCATAATCAAATCAATTTAAAATGTTACTTTATTTCTAATTCCTTAACTCTATTCTCCAAGGTCTTGACCTTCTTTTTCAGTCTCGTAACCTCATCGTCTACTTGCTCTATTGCACCAAATGCCGTTGCAATCAGCTTCGGAGACCAGTAGTTAATCTTGTAGTAGCCCTTCTCGTCAGTCTCCACGATGTCCTTGAAGTGAGGGTTGCACAAAACGTGCTGGGCAATAAAACCGATAGACCTTGTATTGTCCTTCTTCCAAGCAAAGCCGAACGTGCCACCCATTGCCTTGATGATGCCTAAGTAGTCCAGCTTGCGCAAATCTGTCTTCAGACGAATATCAGATGATGAGTATGCAGTAACTCCACCTTTAGCTAAAATATTACTAGTAGTATATAAATCACCATGAATATAAGTAGAACCTTTTACTCTAAGTCTATAATCACCGCTAAAATCATTATAAGAATAGCCTAGTTGAACTATATTATTTTTTATCATTAATGCAGGAGTTAAACTTTGAAATCTGCTATTACTAATATTCGCATAGGATTCTCCATTAACAAACATAATAGCAGTATTATCATTCTGAGAAGCAATTACAAGAGCTTCATTTTCTGCTGATTGATGTGATAACCAACTACCCCAATAAGCATATTCTGTACTCCTAAAACTAATACCCATAGTATTATATGGTACACATACAGTATTGTCTACTTTAAGAGAACAATTAACTAAATTAACCATTCCACCAGTCTGAGCAGAATTGGCATTAAACACAGAACCATCAGCAATTCCAAGATAAATAGTCTTCTTACTATGATTATATTTAAGTCCTGCCCATTGATTCCAATCCCAGGCAGTTTCGCCGAAACGAATAGCATTACCAGTATTGAATATTACTTGGTCGTCTATAGCTGATATACGAGCATTAGCACTTATATCATTATTTAATCGTATAGCTCCATTACTAGAGTTATTATTATTTATGTATATTGTTCCATCAACATTACCAGTTCCATCAAAACTTTGCCCCCAAATAGTTCTAGGAGTTTGAAGTTTAGTTGCAGAAGCTACATTGTCAGATGTTAAAGCTAATGTACCGTTATTCGACGGTAAATTAACTGAATTTCCATAATTACCAGTAGTTAGTAATCTAGTAGAAAAATCATGTTTACCGCTATTATCATCATGAAAGTCAATATATTTACCTACTTCCATTACTCCATCGCTTTGTATAGTAGGTATATGCCCATAGGGTGCATTACTACTATTAGCATGATAACCATCTACAGTGTCTGCATTTCCTGCACTACTAGCATAACCATTATGCAAATCATTATATAAACTATTTGCACCTTTTTGACTAAGACTAGTACCAGTAGAAGTTCCACTATAACTATCAGTAATTCCTCTCCAAGTATTTTGCCAAGTAGTAGAAACACCATTGATAGTAATAGTTTGACCGCTTACAGAACCAGTAACAAAGTTTTTGTCATTAGTAAGTTGACTTAACTTTGTTGGTCTTCCGCTCACATTACTCCAAGCTACGGAGTTGGCACTTTCTGCACTGCTTGCATAGTTAACAGACAAGCTAGATATAGCCTTATGTCCACCACCACCAAGCAGTACATAACTGTCGCTCGAATTATCCTTCTTGAATCCAGCTCCGTTCCAATATCCAGATGTATCAAAAGAACCAGCTTTGCGTGAGTTCCACCCATTTTGTACATTTGAGAAGAAATCTATCGCATCATCATTGGCAACAATCATATTCTCATCGCCGCCACTCGTATGTTGACTTAGAACAATGTCTGCCGATTCTCCTCCGCCAATAATAGTAAGTCCACCACCACCGATACATATACCATTGCCATACGTATCGGCATTATTGTCCACAAACTTTATCATATCATTAGTGCTCTTAGAACCCTTGTAGCGGATATCGCCAGTCATAGCTCCACCACTAAGCTTGAGATAACCATCGAGCGATTGGTGTGCGGTAAGGTAGTTTCCCTTTGGCTGATACAAGCTGGCTGCGTCAGTCTTAGTAAGGTAGCTCGCAAGGCTCTGATGTGAAGTCAAGAACGTTGTTCCCTTTGTCACACTGATAGTCGTTCCGCTCTTACTGATAGCTGTCACTGCGTTTCCACTACCGCTAACACTAACGTTCATAGCCGAGCCACCCTCCAAGCTGGAGATACGAGAATCAAGAGCCTTGATGGAGTAGGCAGAAGCAACCTCAGACAGCGATTCTGATGTAAGCTTCAAGGCATCTGAATATCTCATCACACTGCCGTTCAAACCGCCACCACCGCCAGTAGTAGATGATCCTTTTCCGTATGCGGTGATGCCACCTAGTGCATAGAAGTTAGCTGCTTCCTTTCCTGCCGCATCCTTGGATAATCTTAGAGCATTATTGTCGCTATCCCAAGAAAGGTAAACACCACCGATTTTAAGAGACCCTTCAGTTGTAATATTTCCCGATACGTCAAGATGAGTGAAAGGCTTCTGTGGGTCGATAGCTAATACGTTTGCCAGCTTTGTTGTGTCGGTCGTTCCGCTCTTCCATACAGGAGCGAAGAGAGCGAGCTGTACACCAACATTATTCTTGTTGATAATGAAAGATGTCGGGTCTGCGTGCAAAATACCGTCTGCGTCCCACCAAAGGTTGCCGTTGGCGAAGTAGCCAGTTCCGTCAAAGCGTAGGAGGGACTTGGCAGCGGAATCCATCTCGTCCTCCTTGGTTGTAGACGCTTGTCTATCAATAGCCTTACCACCAAGCCAAAGGGCGATGCCATTCTCCTTCGTGTCCGCTCCATTGATACCAGAAGTAACATCGCCCTTTTCGTTGCGCAAGGCTATCAATGTAGAGAGGATAAGACCACCTTTTATTTCTGTTTTTCTTCCATCAACGAGTGCAGCCTTGATATATTCAAGACCTGCCATATTGGTGATGAGCTTAGTATTGAGACCCTCAAACAGATTAGACGTGATATAGTTGTTCGCCACACCCAGCTTGTCGTAGAAAGCCTTATAAGCATTCGTGAAGTTGGTATACTTCTGAGCCGCAGCCACCTTGATGGCAGCCTTTTCGTCGGAATCAGAAGCGTTGTATCTGCTTACGATGTCAGAGAGAAAGTGAATGAGTCCATTTTTTGCGCTATCGAGTGTAGCCTTAGCTGAAACCAAATCCGTTTTATAGGTCGTTTCATTACCATCCTTATCCAACAAGAACTTAGAGCCAACAACATTATTATACGACTCAACGGCTGCATTATAATCATCCTCCAGTCGCTTGCTATCCTGTGCGATAGCCGCAATCTCAGAACTATCCAAGTAGCCATCAGAGGTAAAAGCATCGAAAGCCTTCTTGTTGTTAGATACGGTCGTTCCGAGGGTAATCAAATTAGTTTGCGTGTCCTTAATCTCTGCTTGCGCCTTCTCAGCAGCTTTCTTGGCTTCCTCTGCCTTCGTGTCATCGGTATACTTGCTAGCCAATTTCCAGTCGGCAATATCAAACTCTTCACCTTCTGCCTTGGAGGTGGAACACTTCAAGATTTCATTCTTGTAGGTACTGCCATCGCTAGGATAGGTGGCATTGACCCACATATCGTTCACATCGTATGGTGGAACTGGCTGAGAGCCGAAGATACGTCTCTTTGATTTTGCATCTTTGAGTGCTTGGCTTGAATCTTCGAGTGCCTTGGTCAGTTCCGTGTCTGTGATGATAATCCACTTATAGGTAGAGCCATCCTTGGCAAAGCGGTATGCCTTGCCCGTCTTGTTGTCATAGTAGAGGTCTCCCAAGTGGGTTTTCTTATCCGTGTCTGTAGTCCACCCAATGGCAGGTTCGGTCTTGAGTGTAGGAACGCCGTCATAGAACCAAGTCTCAATAGCTCCGTCTATCTGGTTTTGAAGGTCGGTAATCGTCTCCGATTTCTTGATAATGGTCTCAACGGCATTCTTATCCAAACTATTGTCTGCGATATACTTATCCAAGGTTTTGCCATCATAGGTGGACTTAATATCCAAGTCACCCTTGATGGTTACTTTCTTCTTGTCGCTATCATACTTGACGTAGGATTCACCCTCGTAGTTATTGGCACTAGTAGGTCTGTCTCCGAAGTACATATCTCCGTAGACATGGAAGAAAGCCTTGCCTGTAGAATGGTTCACGCCATAGTCCACATACTCCTTGTTATTGAAAGTATAACCATTCACTCCGTGATAGAGAGTAACACTAGGCGAATAGGTATCAACGGCAGAGAATACCAAGCAACTCTGCCTTGCGTTGTCCGTTCTGTTACCGCACTGATTCAGAATGTCATCAACCATAGGCTCATCGCTGGCTGCGTCCTTGTCGATGTCCGATAAATCCACATAATGATATTTCTTGCCATCTATCTCAACGGTTTCCGTAGACACACCGATGACTAGTCGCCAATAGTAGTGATTGCCGACATTGTGATATTTCCCTTGTGTGAGGTTGAAACTCTTGCTTCTCGCTTGGTCTCCAACCTTCCATTTATTCTCCACCTTTGAGCCATCTTGCTCACCAAGGAAGTAGCATCTGTAAGCCTTCTGACTAACACCATCATAGGTAACATTCACCTCCTCAACCTTCAATATTCGGTTACTACCTACTGGGGTGATGAATAATTCACCACCCGATGTATCCGTATGCAATATCTCCAAGGTCTCGAAGATAGCTTTCATTCGGACTTGTAGATAATCTGTGGTTAGATGGGTGTTATCTAGTTCGTCAAGAGTCCAATCCCCGTTCGCCCCGACCTTCATGCCCCTCAGGAACTTCTGGATTTTATCAAATGTTAGACTACCAAGAACGTTCGCATCTTCTTTACGAGGGATAAATTTATCGTTTACATAATTAGGTGTAACGATTTTGGTCTTACTATCTGTAGGAGTATCTTCATTGGCGATACCATCAAGGGCTATAGTCTCATTCGTGAATAGGAGAGAGAGGACTTGCGACATAGAGCCTTGTACTACGTTATTAGCGTTAGCAGTCTGTCCCCACCAAGAGCTAGGTATATCGGTTAACTTGGCATATCCATTATTGATGAGGTATGCGGCTAGAGTATTCTCGTCTATAGAACCTCCTCCTGTACCACCACTACCACCTAGTTCTTTGATAGATTTTATAACCTGGTTAATGGTAGTCTCCAGTTTACGAGAGAGATAGAGGGTGTCGACCATAACCCCTCCAACGAGTGAAGCCGTATTGGTTCCTTCCAACACGGCATCCCTTATTTGTATAGCTCTTTTTAATATGTCCTGATAGTCTGCCATACTATTATCCTATTTTACGAATTGTGCATCCACCTATGTTTACCTTGCTCTTCCCTTGTTCCTTGATGAGACCACTGACCTTGCAGAAAGTGAGACACTCGTCCATAAAAGCCTTAGCCTTATCAATAGCATTGTTATAGAGGTCTGATCTATAATTCCTGCTTATATGAGTGGAATAGTTATTGTTTGTTGTAACTGTTCCAAAACGTGTGCTCTCAAAGTCTCCACTCATAGTATTCTCTGCATACACAAAGTAGGAGAGGGCAACACGCAAGCCTTCAAGTTGATGTCTGTTATCAGCCTTGCTGCTGTCATAGTCAGCATCGTTATAGATACCGCCATCAAGCAATATCTTTAGCCTATCATCTGTTTCCTCTTTTAATTCGCCTGTATCATCATCAAGACTTTCAAGCAGGAAAAGATATAGGTTATCACCCAATAACGGCTTTACGTGCAGTTTCTCGGCTTCATTGATATAAGCATCAAGTTTATTCTCGGCTACCATCTTTCCGATAGGTCTGCCGAGAGTCTTAATCTTTTCTGCTGTGATAAGTTGTTTTCTCATTTCTGCGTAGTACTTATAAACTTCAATGGTTCAATCTCGTAGTTACCACTATTATTAGCGACCTCATGCCAATGGTCAAAGACCTTCTTCAATTCTCTGCTTATAGCCCTACGTTCCCTACTTACATAGGAATTGTAGTATTCATAGGCATCAGTGAGAATATCGCTAGAAAAGCCTAACTTTCCATCTATGATGCGATACCAAGGTTCCTGACCGAATGAGGTATAGATGCGCTGTATGACGCTATTCTCTGTGGTCTCAAACTTCTTATCGAAGTTCTGTGCCTCAAAAGACTTGAAAACAGGCTCATCCTCGTCCTGCTGGACTGTTACATCCATAATAGCGCAAGCGTTTTCGTCTCCCTGAAAGATGTCAAGGGTCTTGGAAATAGGGTTATCGTTTTCGTTAAACTCTATAGGATTGCCGTCATCGTCTAACCCGATTGTATTTCCTTTCTTGTGGATAAGCATACCAGCTAGCAAGAAATTGTTTCTTACATTGCGGTATTTTACGTTATCCAGTCCTTCATCTATAGAGAGGTTTGTAACTGCCTTGTCGTAGATAGGAATAGGATAGACAAACTTTCCGTCCATAGAGAACCAAAGTATTTGCCCTCTATAATTCTCTATTCCACCACATTTCTCTATCTGTGCCATCACCACGCTCTTACGAGGATTAAAGACAAAAACTCTCTTGGCATTTTCTCTGTTCACCAAGATAGTTTTTCCTTTTCGTGTCTTTTTACCAGTCCAATCTGGATGCACAACGATGTTAATAACTTTTCCGTCCTCAGTCTCCTCTTCAAGCCTGCACTGTTGAAAAGGAACGTGGCTAACTTCCACGATTTCACACATCATATTATAATTTACATGAAGAGCAAATCCATGGAAGTTTGCCATATCCTGTGCGATAAGTCTGTAGAGGTCATCAACGGTCTCTCCACGTCTGTTGCATACATACTCGGAAAAGTCCTTATCAAATAATCCATCGCCTTCTATGAACGTCTCGTATCGGTCGCAGCACGTACCACCTGTAGTAGAACAGCGCAACAGGTCTAACATTCTCTGAGGGTAGAGATTATCACGACCGTATGCTTGAATGTTTAAGTTACTCCAATATGGAGTAACCAAACGCTTGTCTGTTCTTTTTACGTTGTTTATATTCATAATTGCAATGGATTAAATATTACTTGCTTGCAGGTCTGCCTCGTCTTACGGTAGGCTTCTGCTCTTCGGAAGGAGCACCAGTTGCATCAACGTGATCTTCTGAATCACCATCAACAGTGTCTTTGTGCTCTGCATTTCCGTTATCTTCGGAAGGAGCACCAATGCCATTAATGGCTTTCTGAGCACGCTCTTGCCAGTCAGCAGGATACTGCTCGAACAATTTAATGTCTTCTGGTCTCTTGGCGAGCCATTTATCGGCAAACTCCTCTGGAATATTACCGAGGGTATAGAAGTCAGCACTGCCGAACTCATGGAGTACTGCACCTGCTTTTAATACGTATAAAGGTGTCTTTGGCATTTTTCCTAATCTTTTAAATGTTGTTACTACTTCAATATATGCGTCTCTGTAGCAATCAGAGCAGCCACTCCTACGAATGGGCTTCCTGCATATCGTATTGTATAAATTTTCAATAGTGCTCCTCTCGGAAGATGTAAACCCATCATCATAATGTGGCTTCATTTCGTCAAGGAGCACCATCGTTTCTTTATATCCTAGCATAGGCTAAGCATTTAGACGTTACCAGTGAGCAAAGAATCCAACGCAGTACGAGTAGTAGTAATATCTGTATTAAACATAAAGATACCACTTGTTGGTGCCTGCTCCTCTACGAGGGTAACAGCCCAACCGCCATTGGTGTCCTCTGAATACTTCTCGTTAGTGATTTCGGAAGCAGTCATACCCTGCTCCAAACCATAAATCTCAAAGGTATTCTTCTTTTCGTCACCTTGGTATTTGTTTTCCATAATGAAAACAAACTTACCATTTGCGAGGTTGTCGATAATATTCTTTGCTACATCGGGACCGCTATCCAAAACTACGATTGATGCAGTCTTGTTGAACGTGTTCCTAAACGTTCCTGTCTGCATCTCTGACTTCGTACCAGTGAAAGGGGTCTTACCCGGCACGTATGCCGAGTAAGCCTTTGCTTTGCTCTTTAAAGTCAGAGTCTTCACAATATTGCTATTCGTTTCGTCTCTTACGAGAGAGTCGAAGTCAATATCATCGTAGTTCATGAGATAGCCTTTGTTCTTCAAACCCTGCACCTGAGGATTGTCGCAAGATGCGCCAATGTTCTGTGCCAATTTGTAATCACAAGCTTCTGACATAACTACCTCCTTCCTTAAAGTGCAACCTGTACAAGTTCATCCTCACCAATCATAGTGCCGAGGTCACCTGCGGCATAGATATAATTCTGACGCTCCTTGTGGTCGAAGTTGATGTCAAGCTGAGAGAACATATTATCATCAGATGTACCGACCATAAGGTTGTCAATAGGAGCGAGGAGAGCACGGTGTGGCAAGTTGTACTTGGTGCCGTTATCCTCATACTTCTTAATCATTCTATCCCAGATGTCAAGGACGATTACCTTCTGACCATCATACTCTGAAACCATAACGCCTTCCATCAGCTTCTCTGCGGTAAGCTGATACTTGCTGCGCTCATACAAATCTGAGCGGAGTGCCTTAAACAGAGAGTTAGTCATAAACAAAGCGTGGTCCTTGTCGAAGATACGACCATCAGCGTCTACCAACATATTGTCGACAATGCCGATAGCAGCACCTTTCTCGCGAATCTTTGACTTCTGTTCTGCATAGGAGGCCTCTTGGTTAGCTTCGATAGCTGTCTTCTGATTAGCGTTGGCAGCGATGATAGCATTCAAACGTTTCCACAAACCATCACAAGAGGTGAAGAGAGCAGTATCAATACCTTCCTTGATAACACCTGAACTTGTCGCATTCTTGGCATCGGTATCACCGAACCAAATCAAACGCCACATCATCTCGTAGATAGCCTTCTGCAGCAATGGTAAAACGAGCTTATCCCAGTAAGGGGTGTTCTGCAAATCGCCACGCTCTGTGCCTGGCTTCATGCCATACTTAGCGAGGGTGTTAGACAAATCCTTGTAGCAGAACTCGATAGGGATGTTCCACTCGCCAAGAGCCCATACCTTCTCGAAGCCGTTGATGGTAGCCTTAGAATAGGTTGGCTTACAACCAGAACTCTTGGTACCTACATCACCGATGTTGTCTACATAGCCGATATGCTTACCATTCTCAGCCTTGGTAGTCAAGTCAATGATACTCTCCAAAGCAGGGTCTTTGAACACTGAGGTGAAGAGCAATTCGTTGAGGTCTCTAACCGCACCATTATCGACCGTAAAGTTGTTGAAATTGATTAATTGTGCCATATTTGTTATACGGATTAATTTGTTAATAATTACTTGTTAAGCTTAGCCTTCTTTGCCTCGAACTCAGCCTTCTTGGCATCGAGCATCTGCTGTGTCTTGCTCTTGTTGCCAGCATCCTTGTCTCCGTGTGCGGAGAACTGTCGATTACCAGCATGGAAAGTAGACTGCATGTTGCAGACCTTGTCGAACCACTCCTTGCCACCTGCCTTAGCTACGGTATCAAGGATTTCCTTCTCCTCATCTGTCTTCTGCGAAGCAGTGAGAGCCTCCTTGTCAGCAGTGAGAGCTTCAACGTTAGCCTTCAATGTCTCTACCTCCTTGGTGAGGTCTGCGTTTGAGGTATTCAACGCCTCAATGTCGGCAGTTGCCTTTTCGTGCTCAGCCTTGATACTCTCGTTCTCAGCCTTCAAGGTGTCATTAGCAGCAGTCACTTCATCGACCTTCTTCTGTAAGTCTGCCTTATCGGCATTTACAACCTCCAAAGAAGCGTTGAGGTCATTAACCTGCTTGGTCTTTTCATCAAGGGACGCAGTAAGCTGAGCAATCTTCTCAGCCTTATCCTCGGTGTCCTTTGTGATGTCCTTGATGACCTCACCTTCGATAACGATGGTTGTGCCATCCTCTAAGGTATACTTACCATCTGGGTAGGCTCTATCACCAACCTGTGGGTCTCCGTCCTCACGCTCTACGGTGAAAACAGAGCCATCAACGGCAGTGATGTTCTGATCTAGAGGAACGCTAACGTCCTCAATCTTGGCAATACCTGCCAAAGAAAGCAATCGCTGTACGACCTTGCTTGCAATAGTTACTTTTTCTTCTTTTGCCATATTCTTTTTGTTTAAATGTGAATCAACACTAGCCGTGTTTGGCTGTACGACCGAAGAAATGAAGCCAAGTTCAATAGCCTTATCCATAGTTATGAACTTATCTTCGTTCATAAGCTGTTGAAGCTCGTCACGCTTCGCTTTTGTCCTTTTAACATACAAGTCAAGGATTTTATTCTGCTCTTGGATAAGGGCTGCCTCCTGCGCTCCTAACTTACCTTTGAGATTTGCAATCTCATCGGCTGTAAGTCTCTCGCAAGTACCTACGTCTAGACCACATACTGCTGGATTATGGATAAGCAGAGAAGCATTCTCGAAACCAAAACGTCTCTCCTTTGGTGCAGCCAAGAGGATAACGGAAGCCATAGAAGCACACATACCTTCAATAGTCGCAGTGATATTCTTGCCGGAAGTACGCAGCTTATCGTAAATAGCCCATCCTTCCATGCAATCACCGCCTGGGCAGTGGATAAGAAGCTCGATGTCATTATCGTCTTCGTCCATACTATCCAAAAACTCGGTAATGTCCTTATAGCAAATACCATCAAGACCGAACCAGTCGCTGAGGATAACCTTATCCTCTTCATCTGTAATTGGGTTGTAAATTTTTAACTTTGCCATAACATGTTTATTAATTTCAACGGCAAAGTTACACCTATTATAATTAATATTAGATTTTTAGACTCGAAAAGCACTGCACCGAAAATGCAGTAACAAAAAACCGCCTTGTCCATCACGGATTCGGCGGTTGTCTTATTCAAATCTACATACTATAAAATAACCAAAAAAAAGAGTTTAAAATATATGTTCAAGTTTTTCTATCTATTCTCTTTCTCTAAAAAACTTCCATTTCATATCAATCTCGTGATGATGCTCCAACTCATCTTTGAGCAAGTAGGCAAACACCATCTTCTTCATATCATCAGTCAGTTTCTCCATCTTCATCAATCTCCAATGACTTTAAATCTCGGAAACTCTCTATGCTTGTGGTGTCGTTGGCAAGGTAATACTTACCATCTTGCAGGATGCCTACGTAAATCTCATCGGCATTACGCACCATATCCATCATGCTAGCTCTGATTACTGGGTCTCCTTTAGGAAATCTAGCAGGTGTAGGAGGTAACGGAGAAGGCTTAATAGGGTATCTCCCAATATTTACACCTTCATCCTTGCGTGTAAGGTTGATGCCGAATCTCGGAAATTCATTAACTGCCTGAACTCCTTCCGGCAGCTTATAGAAAATCAAAGGCGCTGCACCATCCATCACGACCTTCCATTTAGCCCACCAGTGCTTCTTGATTTCCTTGATGTACACAAACACCAAGCAACCATCAATAACTCGTTTTACTTTCTTAAATCTTTCTTTCATACCTTTTCCTCCAAGTCAATAACCACATCATTCTTGTTTAAACGTAGAGTTACGTTGCTGACGATGTACGTGACGTCATCAAGCTCAATCTCTACACCTTTGCTAGGTACGAAGTCATCAAACTTACGACGAAGTACCTTCTTTCCTTTTCGATAAAATATCACCATTTCTTTTTCTTGTTAAAATGTTCTCCGTATATGTTGTTTATCTCGTCCAAGTCCAGCTTGGAGATTTCTACACCTAGTTGTCTCAGCAGGTCGGTTGTTGTCGTTCCATTTCTTGCCGACTCATCTTCAACAAACTTATCAAATGTCTCAATGATACCTGCAACACGATTCCAAGCCTCAATCTGAGTGTTCTTCAACATTTCCACGCTGACGAACGTCTTTAGTACCATAAGGTTTCTTCTCTCGTCAAAGATGGCGAGGGAGATACCGCCTTGTGTGGCGAAGACGTAGTTTCTATCGTGATGATAGATGTTGATGGAAGTGTTACTATGGAGAATGAAGTACGTGAGTATCTTGTTTACCTCCATTTCCTTATCTCCGTAGATGCGTTCTCCCATACGTCTTATGTAGTGGGGAGTGAATACCATGCAGGCATCATCGTTCTTACTAGCCTTAGCCGTTACCAAGATGTACTCGTTTGTCTCTTTGATGTACATATAGGTATCAATGATACTTCTCCTGCTGTACACGCAGAGAGACAGCTTGTAGTCAGCGTTGGCAGTCTTGTAGTCGTAGCACTTGGCACACTTTCGAGAAAAGCCTTTCTTTAGCTGTCTTCTCAGTTCTGTTTCCTTGCGGTCAAGGAAGCGGTATATCCGCTCCCTGTCGCAATCGTATATCTTTTGTAGGTCGCTAGCAACCATCGTTCCTGTTAACATAATCAAAATAATCTTGGTTCAATCTTACTTAGCATATACTTCTTGGATAGCTCCACAAACTTCTTGTTTACCTCAAAGCCGTATGCCTTACGTCCCAAATTTGCAGCAGCACGGAGTGTACTTCCACTTCCAGCGCACGGATCTATCACCACATCGCCTGGGTCTGTGAATATCTCTATTAGACGTTCAAGCAGTGGGATAGGTTTCTGTGTATCGTGTATCTTAGTAGCTCCTAGTTCTCTAGTCCAGTCAAAGCAGTTGAATATCATCTGTCCGTTATTGTTGAACTTAGGCAACTTATTTCTGTATAGTATCAAGCCATATTCGCAGTTACCAACCACTCTCATATTAGCCTTTAACACCTGAGCGGAGAAATTCTTTCGAAACACCAAAGGGATATAGTGCATCAACCCATATTTTCTTCCAAGTTCGATAAACTTGAACTGCTGCATATATTCACAGAACAGAATCATGCAAGGAGCCTTGCCTGTCTCTTTAGGCTCTTTTACCAGCATCTTGGAGCAAAAGTGCATAAACTCGGCAGGACGAAACTCGTTGTCATTATAAAAAAACTGGGACTTAGCCTTTTCACTTTCTCCATTTTTATTGTCCCCACCTACATACCAAGATGGATTGGAGGCGTAGGCATTTTCAGAAATTCCGTAGGGAACATCTGTTAGAATAAGCTGAGCTTTTGGAATAGAATACGTCTTCCAATTTTGAAACGAATCATTAAATATTTCTACATTTTCCATTTTGTCATTTATTTTATTTGCTTTTATATTACTGCTAAAGAATTATAAACTCATCTTCACCACGTCTAGATATGTAGGCGAAGATTTCGTCTTTGTTAAACAATCTGTTCTTAATCTGCAATCCACGGCTATCGGCATATTCTTTAACCCATTCAAAGTTACTAGACCACGATATACCTTTGTCGGGCTCTCCCTTATAAGCTCTCCATAGGCTGATAGGGTAGTCCAAGCCGTCTAGCGTCTTCTTATCCTCTGGTGTCATAAACCAAGACTTAGCAGGTCTTGTCGAGCGCATAAGAGCACGGAAACGTTCTACGTTGCTTGCATTGCCAGCAGCACACCACACTGTCCTCATAATCTCCCAATAGCGAGGATTGGAGAGCAGGTAACACTTAGTGAAGAAAATCTCTACCATCTTGTCGTTATCTCCTTCCACATCGTGGGCATAGATAATCTTTCTAGCTATCTTTGCATCTCTCAATCTCTCCTTTGCAGTGAGGTATGAGGGATTGCGTCTTGTAAACTCGTGAGTCTCGTTATATGTCTTCATAAGCTAGCCTTTTAATATTGCATTAATCTGGTTCTTGACACTCACTAGAGAAGCGTTCTCTCGGAATTCTGCTATCAACTCGTCTACCATTTTGAGTTTATGGCGATAATTAAGCTTGCCTATATCTTTCATCGTTTCTTTTACATTGGTGATGTAATCGTTCGTCAGATGCTCTGTATTCAAGCCATACTGAAAGGACTGCTCCTTAGTGAGTGCAGAAACACCGAAGTCCTTTGCCATAGTGGAGATACCACGCAAAGAGCCTGTCTTCAGGAAGTTCTTCAAGATGGAACAATCATACTTAACAAAGGCTTTCTCCTGCCATTCCTTAAATGAAGCAGGGGAGATGTCATAGTCGTTTGATGTTGGCACCTGCGTTCTTTCATCTGGAATATCAATTACAGAGGTAGTATCAACATCTTCACTAATAAAAGCTAGGTCTTTATCTAGCTTCGCTTTAGTGGCGGTTAAACCATTATAAGCATTTGTGATGGAACAGATAGCGTTAGAGAAACTTCTTTTCATCGCAGAGCATCTTTGTTCCAAGATATAGTACATCTTGTTTTTCTTATCGTACTTCTTCTTGATCTGGTTGTACTTTTCCTCCCAGTCCACAGAGTTAGCCTTTTCTTTAGCCTGCTGCTGTCCTTCAAAGCGTGCAAGCATATTCTTGTACACTGTCTTTGACTGAGCAAGCTGTTTTTCCAACAGCTCTTTCTCTGTTTGTAGATTAGAGCACTCAGCCTTTAATGCCTCACACTCGGCTTGTTTCTTGTCGTAGTTTTTGAGCACGCTTTTCAACTGCTCTTCTCTAGGTAAATCTTTGTTATATCCCATATCTTAGTTCCTTCCCGATAACGCCTCGTAAGATGCTATCTTTTGTGTTAAGTGAATATTCTTTTGGTTATAGGAGTCTCGTTCTGCCCTTGCACTCCCTATCTGCACTAAGCTGATGAGTACAGAGATAACTATCGTTGCGATAATGATTACCCAAGGGTAGCTATGCACCAGTCCGTTCAAAAATCGCCAAGCATTTCTTGCGATGATGATATTGAACTTCAAGATGTACTTCATAGCATCAAGGGTGCTGACGTGTCCTGTTATCGTTATCTCACACATAGCAGGCCTCCTTTCGGTATAATGTCAGTTATGTAGCACCAAGCGACTGCGTTTGTGCATTCTCCCCAGTCTTTCAAGAAAGCATTCTCGTTCTTATATCGTCTAGTCTCAAAGGCATAGTCCAGACTTGTTCCTTCGCCATAATCTGAATATGTGATAATGTCGGCAGGGTATTTCTTGGGAGTCTCACTAGGCTTTCTCCAAATGGAGTTAAGCAGGGTATATTCTAAGTCTCCTTGCTTCTCCTGACTTCTTATGTCGGCTCGTACAACCTTTGCAGTGGGGACACCAGCAACCACCAAGGCATTGACGTAAATCTTGCCTGGTATCTCTTTAATATTGCTCATAGTGTACCTCCTTTCCATTAACAGAAACAATCTGGCTAGGTGCGAATTGCATCATTTCGAGATTCTTTCTTCGTGTTCCTTTCTTTGTCAAGATATATCCTTTATAAGACAAATAAGGCATATTGCCATAATGTCTTCTGTACAATATAAAGCCTGTCACTTCAACAGAAACACCAAAATTGGAGACTATAATATCTCCTTTCTTGGCAATGGCACGCTCCTTAGCATAAACTTCATCAACGACTCTAACGCAATTAAAATACTCCTTGTCGAGTGCCTCTATCTTTTTGTAATACTCTTCCTTTGTCATTTCTTCTTATGTTTAGAAAATTGTGATCTTATTTCCTTATACTTTTCAAGGTTCTCCTCATACTCTTTCTGAGGATATGCCGCCCAACCCACAGAAAGCGAGATTGCTTCAAGCTTCTTGAATCGCTTATTATATCCGAGGAGATTAAGCAAATCATCCTCGCTGACCCAAGCGATAGGCAACTGGCGTGGGTCGCCTTCTTCCTTCGGTCTCCATCTGACCGTGCCGATACACTGCTCCTTTGGATTGATGAACTTCATGCGCTCAATGAATGCAGCATCCTCATCACCACGTACATCACGGAAGAATATATATAGATTCTTTCCACTAACATTCTCTCTTGCATCGTGAAGGATTGAAGAAATCTTCTGTTCTTGATCCTTCTTATTCTGTCCGTAGCCTTTCTTGTAGCCTTCCACAAAGGCATTCTTGCAGACCTCTGCAATCTCTGGGGTGCAGCGTCGCATTCCTAGCTTGCACTTGCCACAAGCACGGCTCAGCCCATTTGCCTTTAAAGCTTTGTCTTGTAAACCCATAATTTTCGTTATTTTATATAGTCATTTATTTTATTTGCTGGTGCAAAGATACGTAGATATTTTCAATCCTACAAATTTTCAACCTTTAATTTTCCTGTATTAACTAACATTTACTATTTCTCCGTAAACCTAACCGCAAAAATCGCCACGTGTCATTGTGAAAAATATTTACCTTAATAGCCAAAATCCCTTTGAAAACACAGAATTTATTTTTACAAACATCTTTTCCGTCATTCCTTACTCTAAATCCGAGTACGACCGATTTTTCGCATATCATCGCCGTACGAAACACCTCTTTTGCTACGAAAAGTAGCAAAATACGCTCTTTTTTGGCTCTCAATAACCTCTTCCAAGACTTCATCCGGTCTTGATCTACACAGAACATACATTTTGTCCTGATGAATATCTGGTGCATTCACCGACTCTAAAATTACGCTGCGGCAAATTTTCTATTGGGTACTCCGTCCGAGAGGTGGGTATCTCTCCGAGACAGTTTTTTATATATGGCAAAGGTGGATAAAATGTATTTTTTAGCAATTTTGATTTTGATTTGTGGTTTTTGATGTTTGATTATAGCAAAGGTAGTATATCATTATATATATATAGGGCATATAGGTGCAAATATGGTGTGTTTATGGCATATTTGGGGTGATGTATGGTTTTTGATGTTTACAGCATTTTTTTAATGTTTATATTGTGCATGATATTTAGTTATATGGTATTTTGGTTTAGATAGGTACAAATGTGGTTTGTTTTGGTTATTTGGGGTTATTTGATGTTTGATGTATGGTTTATAGTGCAAAGTGTTTTTGTTTGGTTTATGATTGTTATTTATTGTATTGTGTGTTCCATATTTTTTTTAGTTTGATAGTATGGGTTTATGTATGGCAAAGATAGAGCAAAGGAGAAAAGCAAAGGGACAAATGGCAAAGATAGTTTAGTTTTTGTTGGTTTAGGTTTATCCATATTTGGTATTTATGGTTTATGTATGGTTTTAATTTTGTTCTGTGATGTTTTGTGTTTAAGGTATGGAGCAAAGAAATGATAGGTTTTGTTTGATATGGTTTAATGTGGGTATATAAGGAAAAACAAAGATAGATTAAAGCATATATAGGGTTTAGTTTTTGGATAAATGGTATATCATGTTTGCTGATAGTTTGCAGTGGTTTTATGTATATTTTCATTACATTTTTACATAAATCATATATCCAAATATTTGTTTAGTATATTATGTTATGTTTTGGTGCAAATTTGTTGTCAAAAAGCAAAAATGAGTGTAAAAAAGGTGCAAATCCAGTCCGTGCGGCTCGACTATTTTTGCTTTCATATTTTTATCTCGACTTTTTTATGGTGAGTAAAAAAAAAGGGAGCTGACCCAACGAAAAAAACGAATTATTAACCATTTATGGACATTCCTTATATGCCCCTTTAAATTTAAACTGTAAATTAAATAAATAGCCAGCTCCCCCAATATCTTTACATAACGTGGAATGTTGCTCTGGTCTTCAACTTGTTACCTTTCTTTGTGTAAAGTTCGATAACAAGATAGTCATCAAAGTATCCTTCCCATTCACGTTCCTCTCTGTAACCACTGCTCTTCTCGCTGTCCTGTCGGAACTCGACTGAAACGTTGTAGGTCGTTGCCTTCGTCTTGCGTAACCAAGCAAGGATTTCGGCACAGAGCTTTGAGGAGTGCATGAGAAGTCTCTCTTCGTTCACATCGTAGTAACTTCTCTTACCACTGACGAGCTGTTTCTGCACGTCATCCCATTTGAGAGGCTTGACCGATGTGTATTTTTGCAGGTAGTTATTCAGCTGCGAGAACTCCTTGCAAGGCTTGCGTAACAAACGCAGGGTAGTGATAACCTTCTTGGGGTAGTAACCACCACCATAGGAGATTTCTCTGGCGATGACATCGTATACATCTCTGGTGTTTTTGAGCTGCTTGACAACCTCCTTGAACGTCTCGGCATCCTTTGCTAACTTCTCCTCGCAGTCAGCATCGCCGTAGCGAGATACCATATTATCAATAACCACGCAACCTTCATTCTTGCGCTCATTGAACTCCTTCTTTACTTCCTTTAAAATCTGATTTACTGTCATTTCTATTATTTTTTAAGTGAAACATTTATCTTATTTGCTGATGCAAAGGTACGAAGAAATTATCATACCGACAAATTTTTGCTCTTGAATTTTTCTTGTTTTTGTGTTAAATTATTCTGCTTGATTTTAACTGATGCTAGATGTCGCAGTAATGCAGCGTTTCACCACGTACCAGTTCGTTATTTTCGTCCTCGTTATATTCCTCAAGGCAAATCCAGCATCCTCTATCTAAAGCTCCTCGAACTTCATTATACTGATCGATGGCTTTGTCTTCTCTGGTAATCCACTTCTCTATCATTCTCTCCTCTATTTGAAGATACCAAGATAGTTTAAACAATCGTAAACCTGTAGTGTTCTGTTCCATAATTGTGTGATGTTAAATTATTGGCTAGCCCACATTAAGGGCTAGCATTCCTGTTATAGGGCGGATCTGAGATTTTTGATAGCCTCCTGCCTGGTATTACCATAGACACTGGGGTTGAGGTCTCCGTCTTCGTTTATCCATTCAGCGGCAGCCCATTTGTAAATGCATAGGTAACCTTCGAACTTCTTCTTCGCCTCTCTCATATCAGAGTACTCACCAAGAAGAGTTCCGTCAAACTCAGAGAAGACCGCCACAAACGTCTCAACCTTATACTGAAAGCCATTATGAGTTATAACCTGTGCCATAACTATACCTCCTGTTAGATTGCATTGAAAGTAAATTCCTTCTTCTTTATATCGTAGGTGATATAGTCAATTATATTTTCGGCAACGAGCCTAGCAGCCTTACCTTTGGACTTCTTGGCTACCTTCTTCATCTCACCTGCTATCTCTCCTCTTTCAAGCATAAACTCACGGATAGAAATGATGAAACCTGTACTATCGTAAACCTTGATTAATGTATCTAACTTATCCATTACTAAATCTCCTATAATTTAAAAGTGAAACATATTGTTAAGTAAGAGGTTTCCCTCAAACGCAGTGCAAAGATACGATGATTTCCGTCAGCCTGCAAATTTTCACTCTAGAAATTTCTGCATTTAACTATGAATTAACTGATGTCTTCTCTCCGTTAACTGATACTAACTATATCAGACCTACACATACTTTCCATAGGTCTTTTGCAGGAACTCGACCTTTTGCAAACTGCTGGCGAAGGTTCTCTCTTCTACAAGATGTCCTGATGGTTGAACGGCATACTAACTTTCCACCACAATAGATGTCAGCATAGTATGCAAGAGAATACTTGCGCTTTAATGATTGCAGGACGGCATCCTTCTCACGCCAACTAGCCATTTGCATTGCCTCCTCGGCTGTTCTATTGCCTCTATAGTCCTTTAAGATTACTTTAATGTTTATATTACCCATATTGCTTGTTTTACTTTGTTGTTTTATTTATGATAGAGAGTAGGAGGGAGGGATAACCTCAACCTCCTACGACTCTTATATAGCAGCCAAAGAAGAAACCTTGTCTCTCTTTGGGTCAAACTCTCTTCCGTGTTGGTTGATGTAATGCAGAGCATTGTACTCGTGTTGTACTTCACCGATATACTCCCACATAGAGATTACTCCGTTATGGAACACTGCCTTATAGATGCAGAAAAAAGCCTTAGCCCTATCTGCCATTATACGATATACATCCATTGTTTCAGATTTAATGTTTAAGACACTATATTTCTTATTTCAGATGTTTCCCAGCGGAATGCTGATGGGTCCTTAACTACCTTCTTCTGCTTTTTGTCCCACATATAGCCATCCTCAAACCATATAGGAGACTTTCCGTTGACAACTCTCTTAGCATCAGCAAAACTTGCGTAATCTGGTTCTACTATGCCATCAATGCGGACAGCTTCCTATTATTATCCATATCTTTATGCGTTTGGTTTGAGATAATATTTAGTGATGAATCTGAGGTATACGCCTCCATCGTCTTCGCCTTTAATCTGAAAGCCTTTGGCATTGACTTCAATACCATACAAAGTGTTGAATGTTTCCTGCTTTCCTATAGTGAAACCGCCATAGTCCTTAAATTCCTTGCGAAATTTTCTCAGCAGTTTGTTGTACTCCTCGATGGTATCGCAAACGTATACGCTATCTTCGAAGGTCTGCTTATCTTCCTTTCTTGTATCTCTGTTGTAATATAATTCTTTCATAATCTTTCTAATTTAAATTGTGAAACATTTGTTTGTTATTTCCGAGTGCAAAGATACGGAGTTATTTTCAGCACGACAAATTTCCGAACTTGATTTTTTCTTGATTAACTATGTTTTAACTCATCATTCTCTCCCATTAACTGATGATAACTGAAAAGACTCTGTAAGACAAAAAAAGTCGGCTACCTATCACAGGCAACCGACAATGTTTCACTTTTTAAATTATATATGCCTTACTAATGTAAGACGATGCAAAATTACTACTTTGTTTTCAAATAGCCAAATATTTTAACGCTTTTTTCTTGTTATCTTCGCATTTCGCATGGTTCCTTTGTCATTATCAAATATTTCTGCCAACTCTTCGACACGATTATTCATAGTGAGGGCTACAATAGATTTCTCATCAACGAACTTATCATCGGTAAGCTTATCAGCCAAAGCGTTGAATGCCATCACGGATGGATAGTTCTTGCTAGGAACAAACTTCTTGTATCTCTCAGGATTTATCGTTACTCTGTAGAAACGCATAAATGTCTTGTCGGCAACATTCAAGTTAGCAAAGGAATAATACCCTTCAAAGTTGATGTGGGCAGCTTTTCTGTATCTATCGAAGAAGGTGTCCCATATAGCCCTCCAGCAGTCAAACAACGCAGATACGGTCTGGATCTGGGATTTAATCTCTACATCTTTCATTCCGTTTCTTTCCATATAGAACTTAAATGTGAGGTTCATATCCAGTATCTCCTTCTCTACACCTTTGTAGATGTTGTTGGAGAGGTCATAAGGAACGGCATACGCCTCGAACGAATAATTAGCAGACATATATTCCTGGTACTTCTCAAACTCTTCCTTGACGGTATTCAGCAGACCTTTTACTGTAAACTTTATCAGATTATGCTCTTCGTAATAATCGTAAATCTTCAAGAACTCTTGATAAGTAATATAGTGTATAGGAGCAATAGCCGACCAAAACAAGTCTTGGCAATCCTTCATTGCGGCTTTTATCTGTTCCTTGTTATTAACGTGATTCAATGCAGCGTTATTCGCCGCCGTAAGTACTTCTTGCATATTGATTAATTTAAAACATCAAAACAGACACCATCTAGTGTCGTTACTTCATACTCGTTTTTATCATATCCTTGTCTTGCCGATTTCTCAGCTTCCTCTTCAGAGTTGGCACGCACCGTGATGATGGTGGTGCGTGTCTCTGTGATTTCTACTTGATACTCTTTCATGATGTGAATGTTTAATAGCTAATGTTCCAAACCTTGGTATAATCGTATGGTGCAGGATAACCTTCTATAGAAATTGGAGACAACAAAAGTTGCTCTGGAATGTTCTTGTACGCAGTCCATTGTATTCCTTTGTGCTCATCGTATGCTTTCTTGCTAATCTCTCTCACGTGGAAGGTCTTTTGTGCTCCATATCCCTGCACGCCCGAAACAAGATAATGCCCACAGCCGTAATTAATCAAAGCAAACTCTATGGCGATGTCTTTTGGGTCAACATCACGAACTGGGACTACTGCTAGATAAGCATTATTCTGCCATCCTCTTCCTTCGGTGAGGTCGAAATCAAAGTCTACGCAGAAATACTTAATCTTATGCAGGATATTCTGCTCGTAAGCAAGGCATTCTGCCTCTTTTTGAAATTCCTTACCATCATTGGCAACGAATGTTTGTATGGTTCTTTTTATAACTTTCATTGACTTTACGTTTATGGTTTGATAATTATTAATTCTATACCTCTTTTCTGCGCATTTGGGTAGAGTTCTTCTTCAAAAGCCATCATAGGTACGTATGCAAGGTTTGTACCATCTTCGAGAATGCTCATACGAGCACTAGGACAAAGCTCATGCGCCTTTTCCGCATCCTGATAGAAGAAGTAGTAGTCTCCGTTCTTATCAGCCTCGTGTAAGCCTTGTTTGCCTACTAAAGAGTAAGGATAACGACAATGAGCCATACAAAGACGATGCAGGAAGTCTGCTTTTTCGTAATACTCAGCTCCTTCTGATACCAGTCGAGATTTAAATGTATCTTTTCCTTCGTCCTCATTATCAAACTCGTAATCAGTTGTTACGGACAAGATATAGTTACCTGCATTATTAACCCAATTCACCTTATAATTGTGGTAATCGGTACTCATCATATTCTTGATGGTCTTACACTGATGTAGGCTCAAATATCCTAGTTCAAAAAAATCCAAATACATAATAATGACTTTTAAAGATTAATACTCTGTGGAAGTAGCAAGTGGCATTAAAGCCACTTGTCTGCTTGCTCTTCTGTGAGGTGGGGTGCAACACTATCGAGCAGCTTTGAAACTTTGTCCAAGAGCTCATCACTCACTTCATCTGAGTTGCTACCGAAATTATCGTAGTAATCACCCAAGATACTCTCTGCTTTGTTCAAAGCATTAAGTTGTGATGCAGTGAGCACAGAACGGAAATTGTCTCTCAGATCTGCGAAGGTGTCTGTGATTTCATCCTTGCAGTAGTAGATAGGTGAGAAACCATTCTCCTTGACATCTTCAATAGCGAAATATAAACCTACTAACTTCTTTCTGTTTAATAATGATGTTGCCATAATCTTTTATAATTTAATAGTGAAACATTGTTATTTAATTCTGATGCAAAGGTACGACAATGTTTTCATACATACAAATTTTTGCTCTTGATTTTTTCTTAATTAACTAACAATTAACTAATTAACTCTGTTATGTTAATACGTAACTTCGTTTATTAACTAAATTGGTTCAAGATGGCTTTACACTATTCTTTGGAGTGCCGTGAACGTAGTACTGGCAGTTTGGTTCTTCCGTTCCTCTTATTATCCACCACTCCTTATGTGGGCACGTAAGACAGATGGGCTTACCTGTCAAATCAAGGTGTTCAAACTTCCACTGCCACGTGGCAATAGAGCACTCACTACAAATTGGAGTTTCCATTGCCACCTTCTTGCATTTTGGGTCAGTTCTTCCGTTTGCCATCATCTATAACTTTTAGAATCTTAGCATTTGGTTCGCTTCCTACCGGATGGTCATGAGGATAAGCACTCACGACATAATCGCACCTCTTATCCTTCGGCTCTTCTTTCCAAAGCGCATGGCGGAACACGCAGTGCATATCCCAAAGGGTATCTGCGGTATCATCATAACCGATGCCGTACATCGTTCCTCTGCCTTGATGCCAGCATAGCTGACGTAACGAGTTGATATGCTCGTCTACCTGCGTTCTTATGTTATGCCATTCCTTGGGCAGGGTATGGAGAGCACCCTTGATGCCGTTATCTTTCTTATATTCTCTCTCCCAAGCCTCCATGCAGTCGTGCCATAAGGAGATGTCAAGCTGACCGATAATCTGTCTGTCAGCCTTCTCACACGCATAAGAGAGAAGTTGTAGCTGTCTCTCCGTTACTTCAATCTGGTATTTCTTCATATTACTAATTGTTTGATTGTGGGTATCTGAGGATTCGAACCTCAGTCGGTCTTATGATTCCTTGTCACCACACTTCCAATCGCTGCGGTCACATACCCATTTGTCAGCAGCACGGATGTAGTCATGAAGATTTTTCCACTTGCCGAGTGGAGTGCTGCTGACTATCGGCTATCTCGGTTCACATCATAGAGGTTCAGTACACGAGGTTAAGGATAAGCGTATGATAAGAATAACTCGCTCCAAACTTATATGTGTTCCGAGAATCATACTAAACGTAATCTACTTCGTGGACGTATATGCCGATGGATGTCAGATAATCTACGTCATTCCATTCTAGCGTATTGTTCTGCGCCATGTCACGGATGAATGATAGTGCATCTTCCTGTGTAGAGAAGTATTCCATTCCGTGGTCGGTCGCATCAACACAGATGGTGTCATCAGCAAAGTATCTGCCTTCCGAGTCGTTGGACTGGAACAAATTACATCCAAACTCCTCTGCTATCCAATATAGAGAGCACTCAAATTTCTCTGCCACCTTCTCAAACAAATCAGTGCAGGGAGACCAAGAGGAAGTTACGTCAAGTCTCAGAATGAGCTTATCATCGTCATAAGGGCAGTTTTCTACTCCTTGGATAAAGAAGTTACCACGGCACGATGAGATGTCGTAATCTGCACTTACTAGCTTTTCTGCTACGTAACCTAGCCAGTTAGCATCAGACTGATAATTGTCTGCGCCTTTGTTGCCTGGGTTTGTTTCTGCTATATTTTTCAGAATGGCGTTAAGAGCATTAATCTGCTTTCCATCGCCTTCAAATACGTAATTCGTTGTACAAATGTTTGCCATATTTATTTCCCACAACTTGATTTTTTATAAATTCTGATCACTTCGATAAATCGTTGGGGCTATAATGATTTTGACAATATTATCATAGCAAAATAACCCCAACTTGATCTATAGCTTTTACCCATTCTCTCGTAAGTTCTTTAATCTACCTCTTTGTTCACGGATGGCAGTACCATAGACCATCAATCCGTCATAGATAGTTCCCATCAAGCTTTCGTTTCCGAGAACCTTACCTACCTGAATGTAGAAGTTATTGCGTGAGCCTTTACTATTGTCATCCAAGTCAAACTCTCCAGTAGTGCCGATGTTTGAGGTGAACTTACGACCATTGCCAGTCTCGTAGATGTCTTCCTCTAATCTCAACTTTAAAATGTTCCAACGAGCAATCTCCTCCTTCTCTTCGTCAAGATAGATGGCGAGTGATACCGAGATATAATCAAAAGAGCATTGAATATCATAAACACGGAAGTCTGTGATACCTTCCAAACTGTTATTAAATGTCTCCTTCATATCAGAATAGAGATTCTTGATAGCAGACTTAACCTGCTCGATAGTTGTATAATTTTCTTTTTCCATAATTCTTATTTGAAGTGTTGTTATTTGCATAATAGTAGGGTAGTTGTTACGCTACCTCAAATCCTGCTCTTAGACAAGTATCAATGGCACGTATGGCTATCCACACAGCCTTATCCGCTTCTCTGTCGCCAAGATTTTCTCTCAGTTCACACAACTTTCTCTTTGCTTCTGTTGCATTCATACTCTATTTATTTATGCCGAAGGCGGTTAATCAATCAATATCGTTTAAAGAAACCTTTTCCATATCTCTTGGAATTCTTGCTAACTTTCTTTTTCCATTTTATACAGATAGGGCACTCGTTTGGATTTCTACCAATATCACAATGACTATGCACTTCTCCTTTTCCTGGTATTTTATGAATACATGTACTATGTGGACACATACGCTTTACTTTTTAAATTTATTATTTGCATTTTTATAAAGTTGGGAGCCTTAAGCTACCCAACTCATAAGTTCGTTTTTATTGAAATCATTCTCGGTATCATCACCTTCCTCATTCCAGCTTTCTACGTTATCTACGTAGAGCTCCTTGGAAGTCTCAACGAATGCACCAGTACCATTGTAATAGTCATTCTCCTCATAACCCTCAATTTCGAGGTTGCAATCTATAGCGATTGTTTCATTGCCCTTAGTGTATTCAAGAGAATTCTTGCCTTCTGAAATCATTTCAGAGATTGCTCTGTAATCAGTACTTGTAAGTTCCATAATTTCCAAAATTAAATTGTTTGACATTTATTTTATTTGCTATGTCTTTGTTACTTTAAGACAATGCAAAGGTACGATTTTGTTTTCATACCTACAAATTTTTAAGCTAGTTTTTTCTGCATTTAACTATCATTTAACTGATGGCTTTCTGCCATTAACTGACACTAACTTTTTATCTGGGTTAGTGGAGGTTAAGCAGCCTCCACTAGTTCTTCCCAAGAAGTCGAGTTATTAATAGCTTCCTCCAGTGCATCATAGGAGCGATGAGGATTCTCACTATCGTAGACCTCGGCAATAACCTCGAACTCATCAACGTGCAAAGCAATCATACCTGACTTGCAAATGAAGGTCGTATCACAACTTGTAGCGAACACGCCGCTGTTTCTTAACTCTGCTTTTACAGCATTCAAGAGTAATCTCTTGCACTCTGCGATAATTCCATGTCTTGTATCCATATCTTTCTAATTTAAATAGTAAAACATTTGTTTGTTATTTCCGAGTGCAAACGTACGATGATTTCCGTGCACCTGCAAATTTCCGAACTTAAAAATTCTGCATTTAACTATGTATTAACTAATGACTTCTCCGTATTAACTAGCCTTAGCAAAATATGCTCTATAACATAAAATGGCTACCTGTTTCACAACAGATAGCCACCATCACTTTTTATATGCTTATGAATGTGTTGATACTCCTTATTGAGTATTCTACTTATTTAATTTTGGAAATGCAAACCCGAACTCATTAAGGATTTCGATAGCCACATCCACCTTTGATTTTAGGAAGAGGGCACTGCAACTACCAAGGCATCCGTTAGCCTTTATCCACCCTGTCTTGTCTGATAGAGTGTTATCCATAGAGAACATTCCCGATGATCTATCGACACCTGCCACCAGCTCAGTAGGAAAACTGGAGCTTTTGCTTACTTGCAGTCTCACCACATCCTCATTAACAGATGTAGAGATAAACCAATCCTTCTCTTTATCAGTGAGCACAAGACTCGTGCATACTTCGTCAGGTGGGATGATTTGGTATCTTACGTTACCTATCTCTTTGACGTATGGGTTTGGAAAGGTTTTGATGTTCTTCTTTCCTTTGCTCACATTAGCAAACTCTTCTTCTGTGAGGTATACTGTTCTCTTCAACTCATTCTTCATGATTCTATATATTTAGTGAAACGTTTTATCTAATTTCAGCTAAGAAGTACTCCAAGCTATTATAAACACCTTCCTCCAAGGTATTGTATGACACTCTTCTTCCGTTTCTGTATACTTTGCCATAATCCAAACCGACCTTCTTCATCAGTTCAACAACTGGTGCTGATTTGAGAATCTCGTCATCTTTAATGAGGTCATAGATACGATGGAGATAATTTCTAGTCTCCTTGATATAGCTTAGTCTTATATCCTCCTTGACAAACCAAGATTGATAAACTCGTTCAATTGATTTGCTGATGATATTTTCTATTTCCATAATCTTTTATAATTTAATAGTGAAACATTGTTCTTTAATTCTGGTGCAAAGATACGATGGAATTTTCATACATACAAATTTCCGAACTTGTTTTTTCGTTGTTTAACTGAGTTTTAACTGATTACTCTTCTCTATTAACTGATAGTAACTTATAAGCAAGGGTAGGGAGGTATTAGCCATCCCTACCTGCGGCACAGATATATTATGCCGACTTCTTGCCGAGTGCTAAAGCCTGGAATTTCTCTTTCAAGCTCTTCAATGCTCCGTCTTTGGCATTTATGGGCTTTCTGTAATAAAAGTCCGTCATAGCCTCAGAAACAAGCTGCAACTCTTCTTCACTAAGTGTTATTGTTACCATACTACTATGAATTAAAGATTAATTTATGAGTCCATATATCTTATTTTGTGTGGGGAACAAAATCCATACTGGTTATTAGATGAGCTCTGTATATTGCAGGTTTCCTTGCTCGTCAGAAACTCTAGCGGTGCTATCGTTAACATCATACAAGTCATCACCCCATTGAACTGGCTTGTCCAGCTTGATTTTTACCCCTTTGGAGCAAAGCTTGCCAGTTACTGGGTCATGCTCTTCTACTATGTCAATGATAGTGCCTTCGCATTTCTCGCCGATGGTGATACACTTCACTCTCTTACCTACTAACTCTTTTGTAATATCTGATGTCTTCATAATTGCCTTGTTTTAATGTTTATGTATATTTGATGAGGTGGGGAGATTAAGCTCTCCCCCAGACTCGTTATTTAATCTAAGATAGCCTCCACACAGATGAAGTTGGAAGAGCAGAAAGAGCGAAATCCCATCTTCTCTAAATCGTAGTAGCACACATTCTTGTAGTTTGGTTCCTTGGTGCTCTTACGCTCGTAAGGAGTATCAAACTTCAAGGTAGCAATAGCCTCGCGAATTGTGCCATCCACCTTGCGGTATGCGATGCGTACCTTATGGTTCATCATCAAGCCCTTAGCCTTCATTGTAGCCCAAGCCATTTTCAAAGCCTCTGAGAGGTTCTTGGCTGTCTTGGCTTTGATGTTAGCCCAAGCCATTTTCATTAAGTTACTCAAATTAACCTTAACCTTAATTGATTTCAACTGTACCATAATCTTATAATTTAAAAGTAAAACATATTGTTAAGTAAGAGGTTTCCCTCAAACGCAGTGCAAAGATACGAACACATTTTCATACCGACAAATTTTTACTCTAGAAATTTCTTCAATTAACTGTGTTTTAACTAGTTATCTCTCAGTGTTAGCTGGCCTTAACTAATGAATACTCTAAAACACAAAAAATGGTGCTATGCTCACGCACAACACCATTCAAACAAAATGTTCTTTTTAAATTATACTTTGCGGTATATTCCTATTCACGTACCTTTAAAAGGTACAATATATGGATTTATTGAAATATCAATAATATCTTCGTGGAGTCTCTTGGAGAATGTTTCCTGCTGAATCCGTAACAATCAGCATACAACTATTTTCAAGTTTCTCCCAATTCTCTTGTTCCTTTAAGATGCCAGCATCAGACCACACATCTCCGATGCCTTTTTCTGTATCTCGGATATTTTCAGTAATCTTACCCATATATGTATGCTTTCCGATTTTGCACACACCATAGATGCACTTATCGCCTCCTTTGTTGTCAGCGAAGAGATGAGCGTAACCAGAGGTGTAATCAACATAATCCGTTGCACTCTTAATCAGTTCTGAAATGTTCTTTGTTGCCATTGTCTTGTAATTTAAATAGTGAAACATCATTTTTGTTTTGCGAGTGCAAAGGTACGATGACATTTCCAAACCTGCAAATTTTTCTGCTATTATTTTCAGCCTTTAACTATGTTTTAACTGATAAACTCTGAGCGTTAACGTAGGGTAGAGTAGTTTTAACTTATCTCGCCGCAGCCACAACTCTCGCACGTACGCACTTCTCTCGCAGGTGAACGTCTTCTTACTCGCACGCACGACTATTTCGGTATTCAGAATCGCCGCCGAAAGAATCGGTTTTAAAACTATTCTCCTTCGTTAAAACGGACTCTTCTCCGACTAAACGCCGAAATTCTAGTCTGCAACTTCCACTGCCGAAATTCTATTCTCAGAGAATCTTGCCACTCATATTCTTCACAGTCTTATAAACGAAACGTTCAGAAACATTGTACTTTTCAGCAAGGTAGCTGACGATATAGCCTACCTTATGTTCCTTGGCACGCATATCATTATAATCCTGTACAAGGGATAGAAATTCTATCTCTTTTGGGTTGATTGAATTATCAACCATAAGCCTGCATAACGACTTGTTAATTGTTAGAAACTCAAATCTTGTCATAGTGTGAACATTTATTTTACTTGCTTTTGAAATTTGCTGCAAAGATAAAAAAAAATATCCACACTGCAACACGATTTAACGTTTTTCTTTCAATTTTGCTATTTCTTCTCTCGTTTTAACAGAAGAAGGGCACTCTCTGTAGTATGGCGTATGACCATACTTTCTCTTTAATGCTCTTCGCAAATCATCTATCCAGTTAAGATGTTTCACTGCCTTGTCAAAGTCTATCAACTTATTATTGTAGTAGGCAATCCTGGCGCAGAAGTTGAGGTGTCCTAGGCAATATACTAGGGTCTCTACAGAATAACGTTCCTTATTACAGATAGAGTGTATCATATCACCTTTGATGTCTATCTCAGCATCTTCTGTAGGACTTTCAGACGTATCTATGCCATCATTGTTAATCTGGTCTATCTTGAAAGCTAGGATGCCTTTTTCAACTCTCTACTCATTTGTCTCGACTAAATTAGACTAGACTGATCTACTCTCGACTATTTTTGCCTCGGTGTTTTCACTCTCGACTGATTTAGGATTGGCTGTTTTACTTGCGGCTGCTGCCGATTTTGCCGATGTATAGGTCATGAGACCCATCATAGACTAATTTTTCTTTTGTCAAATATATTTCCATAGTCATTATTTAAATACGTAATTATCTATGTTTGTTTCGTGAAATTGTTGTAATAACTTATTCACAATGCAAACGTACGATGATATTTTCATACCGACAATTTTTTGCTCTAAAATTTGCATTTTTCAACTATTTTCACTACATTTGTACTATTATAAACTTTAAAATTACATAGTTATGAAGAAAGAAACCATAGTTTTCGGATTACTAGTGCTATGCATGGTAGGGAATGTTATTTGTTCTTGTAAGGGCAACTCTACTAGCACTGATGTAACACAAGCTCATTTGGATAGCCTTTACGCCGAAGCAGACGCAGACACCTTGGGTACTGATGACGAGGAAGACGAGTTCTTCAAGTTACAAACTGACGGAACTATACTCGTTAACAGCAAATACAAGATGACGGCTGATGAGCATGGATTGAGCGTAACACTACCTAAGTTTGACAGTGCTCCTTATTTCATTCTTAGATTTACAGATAAGACAGCTGTTTTTACTGAGCCCACATTAGTTGGAGTTAAGTACTATGACGAATATCCTTGCTATAATCTCTCTGACTACAAGGAAACCAAAGATGGCGTGAAGTTCTTTACCAAAGAGCAAGAGCTATTGTCTGTATGCCTTCCTGAAAAGAATCTAGACAGAAAGCTCTTGATGGCATACATAGAGAGCGAGGTTCCTTTTGAACAGGTGCAAAAAGAGATTGACTTTACGTCTCTCGATATGCACACTTTCGTTATTTTCTTAGTCATACATCAAAATGGCAAGGAAGAACGATACTCGATATACCACTCAAAGAGCGGAATCTTCGACCGCATCATGTCTGGAATGTTACATAAGAAGTTATACAAATAAACAAAACTAAATCATGAAGAAAATTATTATTTTAGCTTTCGTATCTGTGCTTTCAATAGGAGCAAATGCACAGAAAATTATCAGAGATAACACAAAGGATGGGTTACGTTATATAGGTACTGATTCGCAGATTTGTAGAAACTTTAAAGACAAGGTTGTTTTATCCGCTTCTTTGTCTGTATCAAAGAGAGGTGATATAACTATTTTCCACTTTGTACCTGGGCTTACTTTTTCTACTCAATGCTCTGCACCTAAGAATGGTAAAATGCTTATTAAACTCTTTGATGATTCTGTTATAGAACTAACTACTGCATTAGGAGATAATCAGATTGTTAGACAAGTTCATAACGTCAATGGCTTGGTTTATTCCGACTATACAATGCAACCTATATACGATATATCAGATGAACAGCTTTCTGCAATTATCGAAAAAGGTGTCAAAAAAATCAGAATAGAGACATCACCTATAGTATATGAAAATGAGTATAAGAAAGATAAAATTGGCAAGGCTCTTGCTGATAGATACTCTTTGCTGAAAGAAGCATTAAAGAAAAATCCATCTTTTTCAGATGGATTCTAATTTTCTGCCAATATGGTAATGATTACACAGAGGGCAGAGGTAAGGCACATAATGCCTTAACCTCTTTCCTTTGATGTAATGTTTTGCCTGTTCTTTACTCTCGAAAGATTGCTTTTCTACTCCTTTTCTATTGTAGTGCATTCTCTTTCGTGGTTCTCTCGGCTTTTTGTCGTTGTATCTTCTAAACATTGTCGATGTTTTGAATTGTTTCTACTCGGTTCTGAACATCAGTAATCTCCTCAACTGAAACTACAGGTCTGATGGTCTGGGCTGCTTCGGTGAAAGAATCTGTCATATCATTAGTATTCTGTATCACGCTATAGTTTCTATTGCTTGCAATTGGAACACCAGCACCTATACCATTCATAGCTGCAAGAAGAGGCTCGAACATACGTGTGGCCTTAGCAGTCATTACGTATTCTCCGTTACTCAGCTGCGCAGGTATGCTATCACTCGTTCCTGTGCCGGGGCCTATCACCTTACCACCAGTAGCAAACTTGGCAGATTTTACTGTAGTAATAGCAGTAGCCACATTTGCCAATACGGTTGCGACTGTAGTTGCGATAGCTGCAAGGTTAGCAGGATAGGGGAGAGATGAAGCGGAAGCGATACCAGCAGAAAGGGCTTTACCTGTATCAATAGCAATCTGCGCAAGACTTATCACCTTAGCCATCTTTGCCATAGCGGAATTGCTTTCTCCTACAGCTTCAAACACACTGATAAGGCTATTACCTACAGACTCGAAGGCTTTCTGCTTAGCCTGTTCATTCTTTACCTCGGCATTATTGATATCCGATTCTTTCTGAGCCAAGGCAAGTTTTGCTTCTGCTTGTCTTTGCTGATACTGTTCCTGAGTCTCGCCTTCAAGCTGTCCTTGCTCGTTGATGAAGTCCAAATGAGCCTGTGCGTTATCACGTTCTAGCTGCATCTGGTTCATTTCCTCTTGATTTACGACATCAATGCCCAACTGCTGTTGAGCTCTTTTGCGCTCTTGGTAGTCTTGATCTTGAAGAAGTGAAGCCTCCATCTCAGTAATCTGAGTTTGGACTGCCATTTGCCTGTTAGCTTCCTTTTGTGTCTCGAATTTCTGGTCAGCAGTCAGCTCATCCTGTCTGGCTTTCTCGTTGATGTCGGCACGGCGTTGATTATACTGCTTGGTAAGATTGGTAAGTTCCTGCTGCATGTGAGTGTAGTTAGCCACCTTTTGCTGATACTCATTCATATCAGCGTTAATGGTCTCTGCATCAGCACCTTTCTCCTTGTCTTTGTCAAGCTTGGACTTTGCCTTATCCATCTCGGTTTTGGCGGTGTCAACCTTATCCTGCTTACCTCTTGTGGCCGTCTCCTCTTCCTTGTTAAGGTCAAGTTGACTTTGCTTTCGATTATTCTCTATCTGCTGCTTTCTCAGATTAAGCTCCTCTTGGGTTCCTTTCTGAGTAACAGAGAGACGTGATGCAATATACTTCTGTTGGCGTGCCAACTCTTCCTTCAAAGACTCATCAGATAGCTTAGCCAGTTCTTGATTGAGCTTTATCTGCTTATACTTGATAGTCTCATTGATAGCATCCTTAGCCTTTTCTGTCAAGTTACGCTCCGTAGCCAAACGTGATTTCAACTTGTTTATCTCGTCCGTATACTGATTAGTGATGGAGATGCGTCTCTTCTCAATAGTATCAAGCATAGTAGCCTCCATAGCATCGTGCATAGCCTTTATAGCTTTCTGTTCCTTTGATGCCTGTTGCTCGGCAATTCTTGCAGCCTTGTTTGCAGCAGTTTCTCTTGCATTTGCTGCTTTCTCTTGCTCCTTCAAGTCTGCTTCGGAAGGCTGACGAACGATATTTGTAGTTCCACCACCTTTATTAGTACTCTTCGTAGCTTCTTGTTGGGACTTAGTGGCTACCCCATATCTTCCTTCAAGGTATTGTTGCTGCTTGTTGATTGCAGCTCTTTCCTGAGCATTATTTTGCTTGCGCTGATTGAACTTGTTGATATTGTATTGGTCTCGACGTCTCTTTTCTGCTTCATCAGTAGAAATAACCTCAACATTGCCTTTGCTATCCCTTGTTGCAACCTGTGTTTGACCTTGCTTTGGTTTTGATTGACCATTCTCCCTGCGCCTATTGACCGCATTCTTTACATTATTGATTTTCTGGTCACTATCTGCGTCAGACATATCAAGCTGCAATAATCGTTCAGCATTCTTCTTATATATACTCATTGCGGCTTCTGCTTCTGCTTGTTTGCGAAGCTTCTTGATATAGGCATCAATAGCCTTTACGTTGTTTTCAATAAGTCTTCCAGTCTTATCTATAGTAGCATGATAACCTGGAGCGACAGCCTGAATCTTTCGTATGGCCTGTAAACGCTCATTATTGGAGCGATTAACATTCTTTGCAGCCTCATGCAGCAGATTAAGCCTTGTTGCTTCTTCTGATGCTTGCTTAACTCCTGCCTTGGTAATCTCATCATTCTGCTTGGCAATTTCGTTCATCAAAACCTTGTGTTGCTCGGCTTGCTTATCAACTTTATTAAACATACCAGACACCAAATCATAGAGTTTCGTTATACCCTCAATAGCAAGACTGATGGCAAACATAATACCAACAGAACGAATCATAGCCTTGGCAGTAGCAGCAAAGCTGACAAACGCAGTCTTTGCAATAAGAAGCCCTTTTGCCCATCCTGTTCCTGTAGATATAGCCTTAGCATTACTCCACGCTTCTACTTCCGCTACTTTTAGCTTAGCTGTTGTAGCGGTCTGTGTTGCGAGTTGCTGCTTTCTTGTAGCAAGTTGTGTTTCTACAAGTTGTTGCTTCTCTGCCGACGCTGTAACCTGTCCTGCCTTCATCTGCTCCAGCTCGGCAGTGAGCGTTGCCGTCTGTCTACGAAGGTAAGCTTCTTTTGTCTGACTATTCTGTACTGCCGTTGATGCCTCTTGAGCATTCATTACTATAGTAGAGGACATAGCCTGCACATTAGCGACGACACTCTGAGCGACCTTGGCGAGAGAGAAAGACATCACTAAGTTTGTTATGGCCGCAGCTATAGTTGGCAGGTTGGCTGTCATAAACTGAATGAGGCTAGTAAGGGTCTCTGCAAAGCCTTTAAGTGCTCCTGAGTTAAGATTATACAAGCCAATTTTGAAGTCCTCCCACGCAGAGGATAACGTATACAGGGCATTTGATGCAGGGTCGAGAGACTGCTTGAACATCTGCGCTGTGGTTCCTTGCGCATTCTCAACCTCGATAAGCTTCTGTTTGTATCTATCCAAATTACCAATTAGGTTGATGACGTTAGACACGGTTCTTCGACCGAAGATGGTGCTCAACTTAGCCATAGAGTTCTGGTCTTTGAAGATACCACTCTTTTCAAGTTCCTCAAAGACTCCAGCAAGACCTTTCTGTTTCAGCTCTACTTGGTCGATGGTAATGCCATACTCCTTAAACACCTTACCTGCCTTTGAAGTAGGATTGGCAAGACCAAGGAGTGCCATACGCATAGCAGTACCTGCGTCTGCTCCACGAGTACCTGAATCAGCAAGCACACCAAGGGCGGCAGATACCTGCTCTATAGGTATGTTAAGAGCACCTGCAAAAGGAGCGGCATTCTTGAAGGCCTGTGCCATTTCAGTAACGTTGGTGGCTGATTTTCGTGAGGCTTGTGAGAGAACATCGGCTACTCTTGATACGTTCTTTTCGTCCACAGGCATCTTAAAACCACGAAGGGCACGGATAAGGACATCAGAAGATGTATCAAGGTCTATAGCGTTGGCCTGCGCCATTTCCAAGGTCTTATTGATAGACATCAGCACCTCGTTAGTATTAAAACCACCACGTGATAGATTCTCCATAGCCTTAGCTGCATCGGTGGCATGGAATTTTGTTGTACGTCCCAATTCACGAGCAGTGTCGGTGAGTTTTGACATTTCTCCGTCTGTAGCCTGAGTTACAGCCTTAACCTGTGCCATACCATCATAGAACTTACGTCCTATCTCAACTGCACTCCGTCCCAAACGGATGATACTTCCTCCTGTAGCTATGGCAGCCATCTGCATAGCCATATCCTTAATCTTCTTGGTGATGCTACCTAGACCAGTTTCAACCTTGGAAGTATCACCCATATTCTTGTACATATTTGTGGCCTCCAAACTAGAAGCAGTGAGTTCCTTCTTGATCTCTGCTAAATGAGCCTTCAAGTTAGTGCCAGCAGCCGACTCTCGTTCTGCTCGGCTCATATTCTCATATTGGATGGTTGCGGCTCTCAGCTCACTCTTCAGCGCAAAGATTGAACCTTCATTAGCTTTGAAGATTCTTGACTGATTCTGTAACTCCTGTGAAAGGCGGTATTGAGCCTGTTGATTAGCTTTGACTACTTCCTTCTCGATAGCAAGTTGTTGGGCATATTGTTCGTTGGTAATCTTACCATCTTTCTTGTCTTTAGCCAAGGATTTCTGTGCTTTTTGCGCTTCCTCTATTGCAACAGCATATCCACAAAGGGCTTTGATAGCCTCGGCAACATTAACTTGTATGTCTACGATTTTTACTCTAGTATCTGCCATAATTATTCAGTTGGTAATTTTATTAATTCACATTTGCATACTCCTTTACTACTACGTTGTATTGATACGATGGCGAAGTAGCTGCTATACTTATCCAAGTATACTGGCTTAGTGAAATCTATGTTCATCAGTTGCAACTCGTCTAAGATTAGATTTTCCTTCACAACAAACGGATGCTTCATTATTTCCTGGAAATACGAATAAGGAGACTCGAAATCAGCATTTTTAAACGGATTGAGAATACTCATTCGTAAAGCAGTTATATCCTTACCATTTATATCTTTCAACGTCTCTCCTGTCTCTGCGCTCACATAAGGTTTGCAGTGAAGAATTCCGTAGGCAGGTTTGGATTCTGTCATCGTTACCATCTTTCTCACAGCAGCTGTCTCTCCTGCATATATCCATCCTTGTGGATTCCTGCCATAAAGGTTTGTGGAATACTCCAACTTGGTGTTATCTGCGCTCCACGTCTTAATGGTATTGCCTGTTGGCACATTAGGGCTTTTCCTGTTAAGAATATATGGAGGATAGAAAGGAAGCTGAAATACGGTCTGTTCGTCATCCAAGTTTTCGTTCTCTACTCTGACGTTTAGAATGCCATCCTCATAGACATCATCCTCTTCTTCCAAATCATCTGCTGTTCTATCCAAATCATCCCATTTTGTCATGAAGTAATTACTCTTCTTGAAATCACTAGCATTGAACGATATACTTTCGGGAGATTGGACTCTTGAAAGAACATTGTCTGACCAGTTGTAGACATAGCCTTTTTTGATATTGTCTTTAAGGATATTGTAGTTCGAAGCCTTGATAGTACCATTCTCCAAGGTAGGGTAAGAACCAAGCATATAGAACAGAGACTTTACGAACGTTAGGCAATCTATATCCGGTAGATTTGTAAACGTGTCCATCTTATGCTGAGTTCTAACAGCATCATTTATCATCGGGGTAGCCTTGAATGGAGTCTGCTCTACTATCTGAACGTTTGGTTTGTTGAAACGGAAGAAATAGTAATGAGCAGACTTCAATCCATCGTCCTCGTCGCCGATGGTTACACTGTCGAAACCATCCTTCTCTTGGAAGTTGAATACGAATTCAGCATACTGGAAATGACCAGAATAATCGTATACGTTGTTGCCTATATAAGCCTTTATAGTTGTTACTTCATCTATGCTTTGAGTATTGTTACCAAAGCCTCCACCTTTTATGGTGAAAACGACTATTGATAATCTGTCATTATCATTGGTCGTATCAAACTTCTTGTTAACTCTGGCTACGAGTTTACCTTCTAGTTTCACTTGGAACATAGAATACAGACCACAGCAACTATAATTGTCACTCACCTTTGCATGAGCTACATAACTTGAACTAACATCGTCATAGGACTTTGCCGTGTACAAATATAGGTAGGTTAGATAATTGTCTTTTCCTTGCTCCCATAATCCTTTTCCTTCCTCTGTACCAAACTTGATGACATTCTCTTGACCGAGGAATCTAACACCTGAGAATATGAACCATTGACCCTTTGCTGCATCCGCCACATCAAGATTTATGGTATATGTTTCTAACTGCTTCTTCGTAAGGTCAGAGTTAACGAAAGGAATGCAACCGAAATTGATGATATTGTTCTCCTTATACCAGTTACTTTCGTTATTCATAACAGCCAAGGAGTCTCTACCTGCCTTGGTGGTAGCAAGGTTGAACTTTACGCCAAAAGCCTTCTCTATCATACTGAGAATATAAGGAACAGGCATTACTGGCCTTGGAGAATAGTTGTTAGATAAGAATGCACTAAACTGCTTAACATCAGAAAAGACATTGTATCCCATCTCGTATATGTTATACGGAACACCCGAAACATAGCTAGGGTGTAAAGTCTTGGCAGTATTGCTGAATGCATCGGGGGAATTATAGAGATAGTCCCAATCTGTTACTCCAGTAGGAGATAACTCGTCTGATTCTACACCTGCTTTAATGAGAGCATCACGCAACTCATTAAGACTACATCCATCATCTTTCAACTTCTGCAGCCCATCAAGAACTCCCCAAGTAAACACGCAGGAATACTTGCCACTCTTGCATTCTGAAATATAGAAATTGGCATTTTCAAACAAAGGTATACCATTCTGTATATATTCACATTTCATCTTATAGCCAAGGAGGTTACTAATATGTCTAACATCCTCAGCATTATCAAAGACTTCTCTGTTATGACGAGTCATAGGTATGTTGAACGTATATGAATACGAGCAGTTCACCTTGTCTAGTGAGTTGAACAGATTGCTAACCCACTTCAAGGTGATACCGCTAGGAGTATTCAAATCTATGTTCTTACGTACTCCATCCTTTGTATATATATAAAGCTCTTCCTTCATGTTACCATACTGCTATTTCTGTATAATTAAACCATTGCTCCTGCATACTATGCATTCCGTGGCTGTGATATTTCACCAACAGACCATCGCCACTTTGGCTTATCTGAGTGATGATGCCTTCCTCGCCAGTCTGTATGACTACGCAAGGACGAATCCATTGTTTGTTCAGCTTTAATGTCTTGAATATATCGTATCTCATTGATTATAATGTTTGTGATGCCGTATCTGGCATAGTGAATTGTAATTGGAAATCTTGAAGTATCTTTGTCTCATCACATTTGCTACTTCCTGCCACGATGTTTATAGGAATCCATATCTCGTTTCTTTCCATATCGTAGCCTTTAAACAGATCGATATGAGGAGAAGCCAAGATGGTAGAGACTACCTTGTACTGACCCTTGGTTAGATTTGTAGCTCCACACTTTATGGTCGTAGTGTTCTCCACATGAGTTGTACGCTCGTGATTAGCGTAGTAGATGCCACCAATAGGCTTGTCTTCCTCAATACTCGTATCACCTAACTTGTTCTTGTTGGTGAGAGTGCTATCCTTAAACAGCCAATATTCCAAGAATCCGTACTGATCTATCCACCGGATATAATATCCTTCCTTCTCGTTAGAGACAGAGACTTTCAATAATTCGTCTAGATACTTATACTGAGCACCCGTAAATGTCTTGTCGAAAACATTTGTGAATGATGATAGTATCGTTGATGCATCTAACTCAATCTTGTAAAGAAGTTCTTTCTTTGTGGTTTCTATACCTGTGAGTACAATCTCGAAAATACCAGCTGTGGTTTCTTCAAGTACTACATTCTCCGTTCCTCCGTCTTCCTTGAGTGTCACGGACTTTGATGCAGCAGGGGAGAACATGGAGACCTTGAACGGAAAAGCCTTGAACCATTTAACCTCACGCATAAACTTTGCATGATTACTAGCATCGTATAGATTGTTAAGCATAGTCCCTCCTCCGAAGGTATCACCGACCTTCATACTTCCCCATATTCCGATTGTTGACTGCTCAGCTATAACAACATCATTATCTTCTGCTGAATAGACACGAAAGATAATAACTGCAGAACGTTTGGTGAGATATTCTTTATTGAAGAGAAGTTCCATCAGTTTACTTACATAACACCTGCCACTTCCTCGGTAAAGAGCACAGGACACGGCATTGCTGGTAGTGCCATCAGTAACCTCTACGAGAACAGATGGTATTTTATCCCCCAACTCGAAAAATATGTAGTTCGGGTTAAAGGAAAAGCAATACTCATTAGGAAACTGGATAGTTCCGTTCATTATGCCTAGTGTCTTGTTATTTATAGTCTTTGTTATCATACCTTGATGAATAAAGAGTTTGTATTATCTACTTCTGCCTCAAAGTAGCCGCCAATCTCTTTGTCGAGGGCTGCTAGTTCTTCTTCTATAGCAGAGTCATATATATCATTATATCCGTTGTTTCTATAGAGGGCTGTTCCTTTCTGCAAAATACTTCTTGTGATAAGATATGCAGCAGTATTCAATGCAGATTCTTGTGTCTCGTTCATACGTGGAGATACTGCAATTCCCTTGGCTTGTATCCAATCCTTGATAATTTCTCGGAAGTTATAGGGTCCTTTGCCACCACTACGCCCTTTCTGCATAACGTTCCACTGAGAATCACCTTCTAAGTAGGCATTAAAGTTTGTTACAAGAGTAACAGACAAAGAGGAAGCAGAACGACCGCTAGCTGTCCTCTTCAACTCGTTCATTCTCGTTGCTATTATGTCTTTTATATTAAGCAAGTGATTAGCAAGTGCCCATTTTATCTGTTCTTCTATCTGTTTCATTAAGAAATATTTTACAAATATAGCGATTTTTCTAGGAAAACACAGAATTATTTTTTACACTTCGTCTTCCGTGTCTGTATCTCGTTTCTCGTATCCTCCACATATAGAAACGCCTTCTTCCTCTTTCAATTTTAGCGTTATGATGATACCTGTCATGTTCTGATCTAGATAATCATACACTAATTGATAGGGGACATTACCTTCAATAAGTTCAAACATCTCGCTATCATTGAGGGCTTTCACGAATCGAATAGCTAAGCGTTTCATTTCTTCGATGATGCCATCGTTCTTGTCTCCCTCAAAGTCGAAGTCTGTAGGAGCAAGAAAACCTATCTGCGTCTCTGGTGTATCGTATACCTTAGCATAAGTGAAGTTTAGTTTTCCTGATGGAGGAAGGACATATACGATAGTAGGCTTTGTGATGTTGCTTATAGCCACATTAGCCTGTGCCCAGTTCATAAACAGATACTCGGCATCTACTCCCATACTATCCACGATGGAATGGATTTTCTTCTCTACTGTTCCATAATCTTTTGCCATACTATTTCTTTTTACTATAGATTTTAGACAACCTGCGTTCATATTCATTACGCTCGTTATCATTCTTCATACACTGGAAGATACGCACCCAAGCAATATCCCTTACCTCGTTTTGGTTGGCTATGTGCATACGCTGTGCGTACCAGTCCAATACACCAAAAGAGCCGAAAGAAAGTTCCTCAACGCCTGCCTCCCTCTCTTCTGGAGAGTAAGAGACCTTGATGGAAGAGAAAACCTTATTGATGCGAAGAATCTCGTTAGCCACGAAATTAACGAAGCCGAAGACATCGTTTACATCTTCGTCCATAACTTCTTCTTTACTGACACCAAGGAGAATCTTACAGGTCTCCACAAAAGGGTCTTCTGCGTTTGCTGCCGTCTGTAAATCGTCCAGCTGCCCATAGGTGATAGCATTCAAATCACGTGGTACAGAACGACCACAAAGGAAATCGGGACGTTCTTGCTTGTTAAGAATACCCATCAGTTCCTTCTGCTTGTCTTCGACACACAAGCCTATCAACAACAGAAATTCGCCATAGCTGCATCGCTCTTTATCTTTCTTCATGACACAAAGTTACTATTTTTAATCTCAACTAGATTTAATTATAGATATTTTCTACTGAACGGTTTGTTCAGTTAAATGTTACGTGTGCTGATATGTACATCTGCACCGGATGACTGAACACCTCTGCGGAAATACATAGCGTTTACCAAAGCCTCTATATAGCTAGGAGTTCGCCCTAGCTTCTCTATTAACTTCTCTCGACTTACCACTGTTCTTTTTCGAGTGTCAGAGTCTATAGCTTCTTGATGGAGTAGTGCCAGTTCTTCTTTAATCTTAGCTTCCTGTTCGGGAGTGCAGACAACACGCAAGCGATGTTTTGCCACCATATCAGCAAACTTAAAGTACAACTCACTACGCAGGTTGTAGAAAAGTCTATCCTTGGAACGTTCCCATCCGTGATATGTAGGGTAGGGGCAATCTTCCTCGTCAGTAATGACAAGATTTTTTGGTATTCTGTATTTCTGACAAATCTCTATCAAGTCCTTTATATCGAACTCTCCTGCTCCTTTGTCAAAGACTATGTTAGCGACATTACCTTTCCAAACCACTATAATGCTTCTGTTTTGACTTGAAGAGATTACAGCAGAGCAAGACACACTACCTATAGGTTTAACGTCTGTATTGCTCAGCAAATACTCTACATCGGTTCTAGAGCAAAGCAGAGTATTCCTAGCGATAGAAACATGAGGGTAGAAACTCAATGCCATTCCGTCCAAGGTATCGGGTGAATGCTTGATTTTCTTTTTAATATCATCCTTTGCCTCTATCTGAATGGCTCCATCTGAACGGAAAAACCACCTTGTGGCAGTGGCTTCTTCCATAAATTCCTCATCAGGAGGGAATGCCACGTTATATCCGTTACTAGGGTCAAACCACTCACGTACAGCCCACATACAATAAGCACGCATATTGGCGAACTTGTACTGACCAGTTCTATCTGACAGACCTGCAGTACCTTCACTGAACTTTGCGGAGAAAGCAGCCTTATACTCCATTTCTACAAGTCGGGAATAAGTGCCAGCTCCTTCTCCGATGGTATCAATGCAAGCATATCCTTCGTTGTTATCGAGTTCAAAGGCTATCTTGCCTGCTGCTTTCATGTGATCGGCATGAGAGGAGCGTATCTTATCTACCTTGCTAACGAAATACTTACGTCTATAGACAAAGACAGAAGAGTCTCTACCCATACCTGCTATATCCACACCAAGAGATAGAGGCTCATTATTGATATATCCTTCATCTTGCAGTTGTCTCCATCGTTCGTTGGCAGCAGCTATCCACTCATAAGGGATAAGTATATCACTGGCAGTTCTTGGGAACATACCGAGTATCTTCACACGGAAGAGGTCATTAGGGCGGTATAAGCCGCCTTCCCATTTGAAATCTCCATCTACCTCACTAAACTCTTCTTCTCCAATAGGGGAAGTCCAGTGCTTGACCTTATCCTGCACCCAGTCATAATCCACCTGACCGGGATAGATAATCTTCTTGTTTACGACGTTAGCGGCATTCAAGGATGACAACCTAAACTTCTCGAATCGGTCAGATTTCATCGCCTTAGCAGCATATCCAGTAGTTACGTTTGGGTTAAAAACTAGTAGCAATCGGGAATTGCCCTGCAAGTTTCCCTCAATAGCATCGTAGACGGTCTGAGAGATACCAGAAGCCTCCGTAACAATAAACATAGTATTGACAGCATGAAAACCTGACCACGCCTCTGTATCGTCCTCGGCAGACTTAAAACCTGTCAGATACCATTCTGGGTAGTCGGTACGAATACCATTTGACAGAAGTCTTCCTGGCAGCATACCTGCATTACGGAAATGTCGAGATACCTCTGGTATCATAATATCCGTAACCTGTCTTCCTGTAGGAGCAGTCAGAGCTATCTTTGTATTCTTGACGAGATTTCCGTATTTATCGAAACGTGGGGTAAGGTACAAAAAGCATACGGCACAGCATGAAGCAAGCCAATCCTTGCCTCGTGATGTACCCGAAGCTACTGCCACACGTGGCTTGGTTTGGACAGCACGGATAATGGCTTGCTGCTCCAAGTCTGGATTAGCATGAAGCACCTCTTGACTGAACAGCACCCAATCATCACGCCATCGCATCATTCTGTCCTTTGCTTTTTGGTTTATATCCATAACTACCTAATTAATCTGGGAGAGACTTCATTAACTCCTCGAACTTGTTCACCGTAACATCTTGCTCCATTCGCTCTACGTAACCTCTATCCTTGCCTTGCGTCTTCAAGAAGAAGAGAATGGCAGTTGTATTGCCTTTCTGTATCTCTTGGAAGAGCTTTGACTCAGCGAAATCAATCATTCCTTCCTTCAAATTTTCTACGTTCTTCTTGAATGAAGGATTTTCTCTCATCCACTTATAATAAGTAGAACGACCTACATTAGCTTTGATGCAAGCTATTGACACGTTGCCCATAGAAGCATCATAGACTTTCAAAAACGTTTTCTGAACGTCAGAAAGATTCTCCTCTTCTGCGAAGATAATCTCTGAATTACCTTTGTCCTTTTCCATAACTTTTATTTTTATGAATAATACTCTTTATAGCGTCTTTTCATTGTTATACCATACTTAGGGGTGATATGTGGTATCTCCTCGCCCAAGAGCTGTTTGACACGAAGATATGGCAGGTTTGCGCCTCCTTCCTTGAAGATAGCCATTGTTGCAGCCACCCTTGGGTTTACCTCCATAAGTACAGGCTCGCCATCATCGTTGTACTTGAAATCAAAATCTGCGTTACCATCATAGTTTAGCATCTTGATAACCTGCCCAACTATCTTATATGCCTTTGGCTCATTGAAGAGAATTGACTCCATAGGAATGCTAGCAGTGATAGTCTTGCTTAGACGTGCGCACTGGAAGAGAACCTTTCCTTTCTCTGCCAAGACATCTACTGAAAACTCTTCTCCTGGAAGATATTCCATTGCCATCATGTCTGGGATAGCATTCTCTTCTTCCATAAGCACAGATAACATCTCGTCATAGTGAGTAAATACAGAATTTGGCTTCTCATCAAAGAGAATCTCGAATCGTGATCTAGACTGGTCTATAACACGCATACCACGACTTCCACTTAGGGTTAACGCCTTTATGCAGACAGGCTTGTTTGGACTTCCCACATAGGAAACAGCTTCCTTGAAACCTTGTATTGTGTTGAATCCCTTGTATCTCGGTGTAGGTATTCCTGCTTCACACATAGCGTCATACAGATACATTTTATTGATGCAGGTCGCTATTCCATCACTGCTTGTTAGCGAAAGAGTAGTACCTATTTTTTCAAAGGCATATTTCTTATTAGATAATGCCAATAACTCTGCCGACATTATTGGAATAAGTATATCCACATTTTCGTGTTCGCATATCGTTAGTAAGCAGTCAATATAACTTTGCGAATATACCTTTGGCACGCAATAAACTGAGTCGCAATAGTCATTGATAGATTTATCGACATTGCAATCAACGCCGACTACGCGAATAGTTCGTTCACCATTCTCTTTGAGACAGCGAACGAACTCTGGTGCGAACAGACTACCTGCCGCAGTTACTAATACTGTTATTTCTTTCATTTAAATAAATCTTGCTCTTTTGGTTTTGCTCTAGGAGGTACACCAGCAGGAGCAGCATTTATATCTATGTCTTCAACGTTGGCTTCTTGTGGATTATCACCACCACCATACTTGTAGGCGAGAGCTTTCATTTCTTGCTCGTTTGGCATATAGTTAGGGTTATTTACCAAACTAGCCTCACGATAGAAATATTCTCTTCCACGTCCCATTTGTTTACCTTTCCATGTGTGCATATCATAAGCATAATCTGGAATCTCGTAGAATTCCTTTTCTACCTTGTTCCAATACACTGTGATAGCCAAGTCCACATATCTCGATTTCTTTGCATGAACCAAGGTGAGAACAGCCTGTGTAAAAGGCAACTTCTCTGGTAATCCTTTGTCATGCAGGTTTACGAGGTAGGTGTATGAGCAGAAGAGATTATAGATGCGAGTGTTCACATCGGGGTCTCCCATACCTACATCTTCGGAAGACATAATCAGCATGCGCTTCCATACATAGTTAGCCTTATTGCTCTCGTACAATTCAACAGCCCAAAACATAGCTTGGTCTTCATCGCAACGGCGAATAGCTTTCTGAAAGGCACTTGTTACCTCCCAAAATGAATAGCCGTGTTTAGTTCTAATATCTGCGCCCATAATTTAATACTTTAATTAGACATTAATCTTATTTGCGATGCAAACGTACGAAGTATAATTTATACCTCCTAATATATTAACTATTAATAACTTATATATCTCTAGAAAGGTATTTTTAAGGTCGGAGCATACTTCATTTTGCTATGTCCAATCTGAGAACCTTTCTTTATTTGGATAGAATCACCGAATAGCTGACGTAGGTACAATGTTTCCTTCTCATTCTGCTCTACTGTTCTATAGGCAGCACATCCACCCTTGTTATTAAATGCTTCTCCACCTGCCATCTCTGCAAAACGAGTATCAATCCAGCAGATTCTGTTCTTGTAAGCATTGAAAGCACTCATCCAGTAATCTTCTGTCAGTGTACATTTCTCGTTATAGTAGAGACCCCCACCTTCAAGAATGCCGACACTTCCATTTATCACGCCTGTCAGCCATATTGGCTTCTGGGATATATAGGTGAGTGGGGTCTTCTCCTTGTTAAGACCAAAGAGATAGCAACCTGCAAGGTGTGCGCAGTTACCTATATATTGTATCACGTCATAGGCTTCTTCCTTGGTCAGTCGCACTTCTTCACCACTTTCTACATACAAGCGACATAAACACTTTATATCATCGTCTAGCATAAAGACATTTTTGTGATGTTCAATTATCCACTGCCTTTTAGGTGTAAGACCAATAACATCATCTGGATGTGTCTCTATAGGCATATCCGGGTTGTACTTCTCGTAATCTGCCTTTTCCGACTCTGGAACACAAAGAATGCCATGAGTGATTGCTTCCTTAGCTAAGACTCTGTCAGCACGTCCCATTGACGGAATGACAATATCTATATCAATAGCCATAACTATTCCTCCTTTCCTGTCTCGATAACCTTCTTAGGCAGTTTACCTTCCAAAGCGTTTCTGAGGTGGTTCACGTCAATAATCATAGCCTCACCGACACGTGAGCACTTATAACACTTCTCACGCTCTATATTGAAAAGAGTTTTCAGATAGATGCTATCTATGCTGTTTCGGGAAATGATAATGACGGCATCATATTCCTCGGAGAACTTAGGTACGATAGGCATTTCGCAGTTCTTGTTACTATAAGAGTTAAACTTCTCCTCGAACTCCGAGAGAAAGAAGTCAAGCTCCTTCTCCTTGAAACCAGAGTTAAGCAAGAACTCTTTATCGAAATACTTTCGCAAGAGGTCATTATCGAATTTACCGCCGTTCTTGTTAAGACGAACGTTCAACTCCTTTTCTCCGTCTAAATCCAAATCCATAAACACACAAGGGACTTCCGTGAAACCAAGATTTTTTGCAATATCGATTCTTTGGTGTCCCCCGATGATGGTGTACTCCCTGCCTTCGTGCATATTGACGATGGTATTCTCTACAAATCCATATTTCTCCAAGCTCTTCTTGATCTCCTTTCGGTCGAACTCTTCGAGTTTGCGAGGATTGTATTCAGCAGGTTTCAACTTGTCTATCGGTACCATGTGTACCTCAAAGACTCTTTGCTCTTTTTTCTTTGCCATAAGCTTAGATATATGTTTTTTGAATATAAAATAATTCTGCGTAATCCAGTCCGGCTTCAACGCCTCTTACAGCTGCTAGGCTTTTTATTCCTTTATCGTTGAGAGGGGAGGGGGACTTTCTTATCTGAGAAGAATAGAACGAGAACAGCTTAACTTTCTCTTCTATGTTATCGGAAATGTCATGATACGCCTTCCCCCCATTAGGGAGTTCAAAGCTATCTGTAGAGAAAGGATATTCATACAGAGCCACGAAATCGGGCTTGTATCCTTCTCTCAGTCTCAATGAAGCCATGGCGCAATGATAAAGTCTGATATGGTCTTGGTGACGGCTAAGGCAATTGAGGAAAATCTCGTTAGGTCTGAACTCGTCTATCTCCTTATCTAACTTTGTAGTTATATCAAAACATAACTCTGTTTCCAAGACGGCATCTTTGTTCGGGTACATATACTTACCATCAGCATTGAGAAAATCACAGACATTACGAAACTCTCTCAATCTATCTGCGAAAGGTTGTCTGGTATCAGTGCCTCCTATCGTAGCAATAATAATACGTATCTCTGCCCCCAACTTACTCTGATGCAGCAAGTAGCCGCCACACCCTAAGACTTCGTCATCGGCATGTGGGGCTATCACTAATATTCGTTTTCCCATATTACACCTCCTTCTTATACGGTAGCAGGGTGATGCCAAATACTGGCATCAGCTTTGCTATGACATTACTAGTGACCATTCTATCGCCTGTGGTAAAGCTAACCAAGGTGCAATAGTGTATTGGCAGGTCTATATCAGTGATGCGCTTACATTTACTCTTAACACACTCTTTAAAGAAAAGAGGAGCGTTTTCTACATCAGCATTGCTTGTCTCTTCTCCTTCCATTCCGAATGTGAGACCGAGATACTTTAATATACTGATAAGCACATCATACTTCAATCCACGCCGACCTTTCAGGAAGGAGCATGTATTTGACCGAGACAAACCGAGGTCATTACACATCTTACTCTGTGATATTCCTAGGCTTTTCAGTCTATCATCTATAAGTTCTTCTAACTTCTTTTCCATAATTCAATTTACATCTATTTTACTTGCTTTCTTGGTGCAAAGATAATCAATTAAACAAAAATATCCAAATCTATACGAATAAAAATGCTTTTTTCCATTATTTTTTTGTTACTTTCGAGAAAACTTGCTATCTTTGCAGTACAAAATAATGTTCCATAATTTCATTTATGATTTTAAGGGCATTTATTTTATTTGCTATTGAACGAGCTTGCCTGTGATAGGTAGGCTCTTCTTTTTTCTAGCAGTTTCTTTGTCTTATATCCTCCCAAGTAGCCACCAAGCCTTGCTTCTTTCAGCAGGAAATCTTTATCCTTTGACAACCTAAGTTCTTTTGCTTTCTTCCTGATGGAGTATTCACTCACCATAAAAAGCTCCATTAACTCCTTGTTGCGAGTAGTAGGATAATATCTTTTCAATTCCGATTCCATTTGTGGAGTCCAATCTATTCTCATCACTCCATTTCGCCACTCTACGGAACGTCCTTTATCATCAAGGTAAAAGCCATCCTTACGCTTCGGGATATATCTTTCTCTATATATCTTCCTTTGGCATTCCTTGCATCGGCTAGAGCATCTCTTTCCTGTACGATAGAAATCACGTTTCCAAAGAAGCTTTCCACAACAAGTGCAATATTTCTTTCTCTTATTGCGTGATCTAAATTGCCCCTGTTCATCACGATACTTATTCAGATACCTATTGTTACTTTGCTCGTTTGACATCTTTGTTAAGAGTTAAATCCTTCTTATTATAAGGTTCAAGCAATCCCATTACTTAGTCTATAATATCACTAGGAACGCCAAAGTTCTGACTTCTTAGTGTTACTGATGATTCGCAAGGCTCTTTTGAAAGCAGCGTCCATAGCTGCATATCTTGTAGGGTATGGTTTGCTGTCTGAATGGCAAAGGCCTTCTTCAACACAGAACGTTACCAGTTCATAGCAGAATTTATCTTTGCCACACATTACTACATTCACGAAGTAGCCATGATGCTCCAAAAGCCAGTCGATAACCATGTCGTAACTTGGCGCAGAGATGGGAGGGTGTTTGCCATCAAATCTTAGTGCCTTAGCAAAGGCACTCATATTAGTTTCCCACTCGCTGTTGGAATAAGCAGTGCAACTTCTATAATGGTCTTTATACTTGCCACCTACCTTGATACCGCCTTTAGCAACCCAAGGGTGAGTATAAGTATAGTTCTCGTTTATCTTATCATCATATCCAAGTTTTTTCAGTTGCTTTGCTATCTCAAAGGGAACGACCTTTTCTGTTATAGTCTCTTTCATTCTATTACAATTTAAATTCAAACTCAATATCTAATCCGAATATGAGGTTTTGAAGTTCGTGAAGATAATGAATATCTGGGCGAATTTCTGTATCTCCATAAAATGCAGAAAAGCTTTCTTCGCTGCGATAATCAGTCTTCGGGTAAAACTCCATTTCTGGCAACATACAATTATCGTTCTCATATTTGTAGTATTCGTAGCCATGATAGTCTACTATGTGCTTGGTCTTTTTCCAGCCGTTCTTTTTGAGAATGTCAATCGTCAGTCCAATTGGTACAATATGCTTGACCCAAGTTGATGTCTCAACAAAGTGCGCCTTATCCTCCTCTGTGACAGCATCCAAGGTTACAACACCTTTGTTGACTGTCCCATCTTTAAGGGTGAGGGTTTTGTTTGGGTCGCTTGCAGTAACCACGTATACTTGACCATTCTTTGTGCCTATTGGTGTTCCATTTGTCATCACCAAGTCTCCTGGGATATACTTTACTTCTTCCATACCTACTTTCCTCCTTCTAATAAATCATTAATATAGAGCCAACAAATTATGCCTTTATTTTTAACTTTTTCATTCCAAGATATTGTTCCAATAAACATCATATCCTCATACTTTACTCTATCTGAATGGCATTTTGCTATAATACGTTTAAAAGTCTTTGGCACTTCACTAGCAGGATGCCACAAGTTACCTAAGAACCAGTTGATGCCTTCATTGAAAGCTTCTTGAATTTCTCCTGGGTATTCATCATCAATCCAACTTGAAGACGCATACTTATTAGCAGCCTCTTCTATCTTCTTTTCATCTATCATAACTTACTTATTTTTAAATACCATTTCCAAAGAATATAGTCCCATTATCACTAATGTGATTTACACCAGTAAAAACTTCTTTATTCTTATTATTGAAAATTACTATATTATCAAATATCTCTTTAATAAGACTATCGGGGCTTATCCATTCAAACCTTTGTTCATGTATAACATGATATTCTATTAACGAATCAAACAGTTTGCAACATTCTGACTTTGTAGCTATTCTACAATCTCTCCATCCCATTATAAGAGGGTCTAAAATCAAACGATTATCATTTAATCTAAGAGCTGCAATAAAAGATGGTGTTGTATACTTACTTACACTCCATGTTAATGCTATAAGGCTTCCTTTTACTCCACATTCATCTGATGCCAAAAGATACACTATATCACCTTTTTTCATCCCTCACCTCCTTTCCACTCATCAGTTGTACCAAAGAGGTGCTTGGTGGAGTCGTTGTATGGGATGCAAAAATTCCATCTAATTCCAGCCGATACAGCATAATTTTGCTCATCTTCGTCATAATACCCAAAAAACTCAATCTCCCACCTTTCATCATCACGATCTCGCACAAGAACTTTATCAAATGGTTTTAGCTCGCACTTCTTAGGCAAGCCCACTATCTGTTTTTTCTCAGCGTCCCAAGCTTTGTTTTTTCTTGCTAGAGCATCAAAGAGTTTCTGCTTCTCTGAGACTGTGGCTTGGCGAATATTACGATTCTCCAAACTTACTTTTAGAAAAGCCTTTTTCAAGTAAAGCTCGCCATTATGGGAATTTACTCTAGCAAAGCAATACAAAAAATCATTTTTAACCTTGTCGCAAATACAGATGAATGTTGCTCCTTCACAATAATCAACAACTACGACATCACCGCTTTTGTATTTTGGTGTTTCCTTTTCAATCTTCAAAGTACTACGATTTAGCTTGCCTCCTAATTCATTCTCTATAACATTGATAAAGCTTTTAATTAACTGCTTACTTGTTACTTTATCCCAAGTCTCAGTAACGTTTTCCCTGCAACTATAATTGCTGCGATGACAATAAAAGCCGTCAAATGTGTCATAATTCTTACTGGCGAACTTTGCAAAAATACAAAGATCTCCGTTTTTACTATTTCTCATCACATCGCCTTTCTTCCATAAGAGTTTAGACCAGTCTCTCATATAGCGACTTGGATAGACCATAAGTTCTCCGCCTTCCGCAAGGATTTCATCCTCTGAGAGGGTAATATCCTCACCAGATTGTATCGCCTTTAGATTGACGAGACCATTTTCTGCTAACCCTTTGAATACGCAATCTCCATAGGCAGGAGAATACACCTGTGTGCCAATAGGGTAAGCACCGATAATCTTTGAAACATTAATTTCGTTCATAACTTACGATTTTAATTCTACATTTATTTTTATTTGCTGGTGCAAAGATACGGAAAGATTTTCATACCGACAAATTTTTATGCTATTATTTTTGGTGATTAACTATTATTTAACTAATTGACTTATAGCCAAACAAAAAGGAGTGCATCTTATTTATAAGACACACTCCCAAAACAAACATTTCACTACCTAAAAAACGGCTTACGTCTCTTTATATTTATATTTAATCAGAGAAATACTTTCCTGCAATTATCTTTCCTTGATTGATGCTAGCAGAGACATCTATACCCAACTGACGATAGAAACTATCTTTTCCTGACAGACATTCATAGGCTATTTCAATAATTCTCTTTTCTTCCTTAGAGAATCCTATCCTGAAAGTCTTCAAGATACGAAGACAAGATTTATAATCTCCTGTTTTGAAGAATCTTCTAGCCTTGTCTGTCTTTGTAGTCACCTGCTCCATAGCATTACTTCTTTAATGCCATAAACTCACTATATGCTATATAATCCATATAGACAGAACCAGCAACCATAATAGCCTCCATAAGAAAAGCGGTCACTCCAACAACACTTGTCAATAAGTGAATAACTAACATGGTAGCAATAGCTATACTTACGAGTGAAGCCAGAGCGACCGACATATATGCGTTAAATCTATCGTAATCAAAATTTTCCATAATCATTATTCTTATCATTTATTTTATTTGCTTTTGTCATTTTTTAAGACATTGCAAAGATACGGAAAGATTTTCATACCGACAAATTATTTGCAAGAAAAGTTTCTGTAAATAACTGATATTAACTATTATATCTATCAAAGTTACACAAGAACCATTCACGAAGCTCATCAAAACTTGTACTACCGGTATATCCGCAAGTTTTCATTTCTTGGCAGAATCCCTTTACTACACACTGAGGTAAGCAAGCATCAGCCAAGATAGGCTCTATCTCACGCAATTCAGAGACAACAGCTCCCCATATCATTCTAGTAGTTATCTCCGCTTTATTGCAAAGACGAAGACGACTTATGTTCAGTATCTCCTGAGCATTCAAAGACAACTGCATATTTACTGGAGCATCCTGTGGTAATTCGTGGCGAGTTACCTTTGCTCCTGTAATATCTGGTCTTGATGTGCTTACGAAAGGTTGAGCATGGACGTGACGGACGAAATGCCCCATACTGAAATATGGAATGCCGTATACCTTAATATCAAACTCCAGCAGTCGGAGAGGGGAATGCTCGGAGAGAACTATCTTTCTTTTGAAATCATCACTAGGCTCTTTGTCAAGACTGCATTTTCCTTGTGTGAATCTGGCAGCATCAAGAACACGTGCCCAGTTGGTAACACGTTCTACGACAACTTCAATACTCATACCATTGCATACTTGAATCTTTTTCATTCCTCACCTCCTCTCGTTCTTACTTTATAGAAGTGAAGTGTACCAATGGAGTAGGGTAGTGTCTTAGAGCGAGCTACAGAGAATACCACGGACTCTTGCATAGGGTCATCCCATCCGTTTAGCCACTCTGCAGAAAGATGAAACTGTTCTGGTAATGCAGCTGTGATAGTCCGTGCCAACTCTAAGCACTCTTCTTTATTCTCCAATAAAATTCTGTCGGCATTAACTTTCATAATGCCACGGACACGATTAAAGATTTCCTTGTCTTTCTCCTGACCGTCTACGTAAATACAAAAATACTTCATTGTTTAATTATTATTTAATTTATCTAATCGTTTAGCTCGATGTTTTGCTAATATCTCATCTTTATGCAGATGATAGTATTTCTTGTTGTTCCTGGCAATTCTATCTCTGTTAACATCATACCAAGACTTTAGATACATCTTCCTCTCTTCTTTATGCTCTTGGCTATATTTCTTTGCATTAGCAAGAATAGTATCTTTATGCTCTTGGTAGTACTTTCTCATATATTGCTTATATGATTCCGTAAGATGACGTTTCTTAGTACTTTTTCCCATGTTTATATTCTCTTAATGAGTTGAATCTTACTTTCAACTTTATCTGCTCGTCTAGATCTACACCAAGATGTTTGCCCCATTCATAGACAAAAGCGATTACGTGGCACATATCTCTTAGTATGTCATCACTATCGTAATGACCTGTGAAATTTCGTGTGATGAAAGCAGTCAAGTCAAGACCAACTTCGGTAAATGTACACTCTTGAAAGTATTCTTTTGAATCAACCTTCTCATCAGAATGCTTTAGTCTTGGTAGTTTCTTGATCTTCTGTCCGTGCATACCAAGGAAACTTAGCACACGAATTAAGATGTCTGCTATCTCTCCGTCTACTGTGTCTTCGATATAAAGCTTATAACCTTCCATAAAACGCTCGTTGTCATTATAGCAGTCATCCGGGAAGATAAACTCTCCTTCGTTCTTTTTATTATAGAACGCAGCAAAACTTTTCATCTGTGCTCTGCTGTTTCGTCTATCTGCCTGTATAGCTTCAGCGATTTCTGTTATCATCATCATAAAATAATGATTATCGCTAAGATTTATCTCATACCATCCATGAGCAACAGCTATGCTGTTTATCTCGTCAATACTCTTGTTTAATTGTTCTATACTCATTTTATATTCATATTATTTATTTTATTTTCATCGCTTTCCTTTTTAACTCTCTCGTTTTCCTCCTTGATGGCATTTTCGAAGTTCTTGCGTCTCTCTCGCATTTCCTCGAACCATTCCTTGCTTGTTCGTGGGCATCCGTGAATCCAAGCGTGGAAGTTAGGCGTGGTAAGTTTGAACTCCAACGCATCAAGAATATAATCATACCACTTGACAAGTTCTTCTTCTGGTGCATCCTCGTCAATGTCTGTTCGGATAGTCTCCATATCGAAGTCCATATAACCGACATTCAAGATGCCTCCTACATCATCGCCTACCCAGAAAGCATCTTCGATGCTAAAGTCGTGCTTCTCGCAGAACGCCCTCAAGTAAGCGTCACAGACATCATCGTAGTTTTTCTTTAATTGTTGTTTATCCATTCTCTATCAATTTTTATATAAATGTTAATATAAATCACTATTAGATTCCGTATTTAGAACTATTTTTTATCAAAAACGAAATTTTCTTAATTCCCGAAATTTGGCTATTTGAAAATTTGGTCGTTTCGTTTTTGATTATTACCTTTGCAAGCGAATTACTAGAGTGATAAGCGATGTTGGCGGAACCACTTAACGTCAAAGAGCTTCCTCGAAAAGGAAATTATAAGCCCTCTTGTTTGCCGCATGAGGGCTTTTTCGTGTACCGCATATAAGTGGGTGCGGTATTCTATCGGTTGAATAACCGAGAACCAACATCGTTTTATCATGTATAGTAATTCAGAAACAAACGAGAAGAGAGTGATTTTCTGTACCTACGCAGTGCGCAAGGATGGGACAATCATCCGTCCTAGGAAAGGAAAAGTATTAGCTATTCCTGTTGAAGACTAATCTTCAAGTTTGTGGGGGCAGCGGCAAATAATGCCCCCTTTTCTGTTTTATATTTTTTGTAGAGTAGCAAACTCAATTTCTCCTAGATAACGCCAATACCCATTTGTGTCTTGTACTATGTAGCCGCAATCATTCAGTCTGCATGGGCATTTGAAACCTTGTACGAAGACACAAATGTGAGGCTTTTCTGTTTTCTTTAGATTTGCATCACCATCATTGATAAGTGGGTCAATCTCAATCTTTGATACACGATAAACCACAGGGCACTCAATAATCTCTTTAATGTTATCGAGTGATAACTTAATCGCTTTTACTATTCTCATACGCTACTTAAATTTAATTACGAAAAACTCAGTATCTAGCCACTCATCGGGACACCAACCCTTCTTTGGCTTGCCGATTGTTATGCTCTCAATCTCCTTTTCAACTCTCGGCTTGTCGTTTCCGTAGCCGTTGATGAAGAGAACGTGGGTGAAAGGAATGAAACTTACTTCTATTCCGTTTTTAGCTTCGAAGTGCTCCGTATCACCATACTTTGCGATAGAAGCAGTAAGTTCCTTCACCATCTTAGGCGATAACTTACCGAACCTGTCGTAGAATAGGCGAGCAACCCAATACGGCTTTATCTCCCGATACTCCTCCGTCTTTTTTCCAGATGAAATAAGGTCAAACCACTGCTTGTTAACGGAGAGTTGCAATACTTTCTTTTCCATACGCTTTACTTGTTAATCAGTTCGTACACATTTTCAAGCTCATCGGTGGATAGCTTGTCGAGAGGATAGCTTTTAATCTTATTGATGAGCATATCACGCTTATTCTCTTTATCAACCTTGGCTATCATTTCTTCGGTAGCTCTGATGATTGAAGATGAGTAATATCCTTTATGTCCAGTGCTTAATCCGTCTGTTTTGCGGAACTTTTCTCCATTGACTATAACCAAAGTCTTAGTCAGCCTCTCCACCTTGCAAACTTTCTTGCAATATCGGCTATAGAGGATAACCTTATCTCCTACCTTAATATCTTCTAAATTCTCCATACGCTATTTCTTTTCAAATGTTATACAAATTCCAATTCCCCACCACAGCCAATTCACGGATAGGCAAAAATGGGGTTGTGCGCTTATAATGTCGTGTCTTGTAATAGCCAACAACGGATAGGCAACGAACTGCCATCGTGTACTTCTTGGTTTTACAACGTATGCTTGCGTGTGTATTATCTTATACTTTCCCATATACTCTGCTTTTAATGTATGTTTTAATATCTATTTTTGTTTTATCAGTGAAAATTTTCATTGCTTTTCTCTGACCTTTGTCACCTCCAACCAACAGAGATGCGTTCGATAAATTCTCTATGATATGATTAACACCCTCAAGAAACTCATCGTAAGGCTTATTTTGAATTGCATCGTATGCTATAATGGCGTTTGCAGTCATCATCAGCAATACGTCTTTCTGTTTTCTATTCGTTAAGAGTTTCATCCTTCCACCTCCTCCCAGTCTGTTGCGAAAATAGTCTCTGGAAGTAACCATAAAACTGGTGTAGCTTTTCCTACGCTATTATACATTAATACCTCTGAACCGAGATAGTTCTTGCCAATGTATGCGTATGTGCATTCCGCAAAAATCTTACGTCTCACTTTCTTTCCTTCCTTCATTCTTCTCAGAGCCTCCGAGAAGTCAAATGTTTGCTTGCTCATAGCTAATCATTTTAAATATTACACATACAAAAAGCGGCAACCCAACTTGTGGATTACCGCTTATAAATAATATTCTAATTTTAAAATTACTCAGTCTTTTTGATGGAACAAATACCTAGCAACAAAGGTAAATATACCAATGACCTCAATAAGTGTACTTCCTATTAAAATTGAAATAACCTTGTCCGAGAGATAAACCAAACCAAAACCACTGAAAAAGACTATTATCATAGCTGCTGCCATATAGGAACACATAAAACCAAATATGCAATATCCAAATATCTTGCGCTGTTCTCTATCCTGTTTTAGACCCTCAATCTCTTCATTCATTCTTTCTATTACAGCACGCTGATATGCTATGGTTTCTTCTACAGGCTTGCCACCTATAGAGGTATTCAGTTCTTCCAACTTTTCTGTGCTTTTGTTGTCAGCAGACAGAATTTCATACAGATTTTCTTTCATGCGCATTAACGATGTTTTCAATTAATTGCTTGTAATAAACTGTAGTCAATTCGTCTGGAATTGGTACATTCTCATTCTCAATGTAGCATAGAAACCATGGAGTACCCTTTTTATGTGTTAGAGATACTAATTCAGAATCACTAAAACTCTTGTATCTTTTCCACACAAGCTCCACAACCTTTTTGTCTTCTGTATTTTCAAGCTTTGGAGTAACCCAATCTGGCTTGAAATTCTTCTCGTCCCAGACCATGTTTGTAGCAAAATCATTGATTTCATTTGCTGTATGTTGTTGTTGCTTGAATGTATGATACACAGATGGTATTACTGGACCATACTTCCACGCTTCAACTTTGTCAAATCTAGGATTTATCAATCCCCTATGATTTAAGGCTAGAGAGAATCCGTGTGCTATATATACACGTTTAACCAAGCCTAATAAGTGTATAGGCTTGTTCTCTTTCTGCGCTAATTCTATAAAGTAATTAGCCACAGCTAATGCGTCCGTCTTCATAAGTGCTAAAATTTATTGTTCCATATATACCATTTTTGATGGTGCAAAGGTAAGACAATATTTTCATATAGCCAAATATATTTCTATAATTTAATTATTATTTACGGTAATCCACTAAGTCAAAGAACGCCTTTTGCTTACTTAATTCTTTTTAATTCGTTCAAAATAAAACACTACCTCCTTATTGAACTGAGGAACAATAAGACCATAGACAATACTCATCTTTACCTGGAACTTTGCAGCACCTCTTAGCAAGCCAACAGCCTGTCTCTTGATTTCCGCTCTGAACTGCTCCAAGGTCATATCCCTCTTTCGGAAGTTGCAAGCACGACAAGCTGGCATATAGTTGTCAAGGTTATCGTCACCTTGGGTTACTGCGAACTTGCCTTGCTTCTCATCCCATCTGGAGTACATTCCTCTGTTCTTAGGGACTATGTGGTCCACCTGCATATCCTTGTACTCGATAGCCTTACCACAATAGGCACAATGACCATCATACATACGATATACCTTTAGTCTAGTTTCCTTATTCATTTCTTTCTTTTTAATGCCCTGCGTTCTCTTCTTGTGAGAGGAACAGAAGCATTGGCTAAACCATAATTCATCTGTCTATGATAGATAATATCATACTCAGATAGTCTATTAGCTACTTCTTCAAGTGCTTCTTTTAGATTTCTTGTGCTCATTTTTTACTTGTTAAACTTTATAACTTTCAACCTTACGTCTGCAAGATTCTACATTCTTTTGGTTAAAAGGATTCCGGCAGCCGTTCTTCTCTATATTGTGAAGCATATCCCTTGCTTTGCACTTTGCACTAAGGTTGATCGCCTTGGTGATGCGGTGGTCTTTTTTACCAACAAAACCATAGCATATTTTGTACTCAAAATCTCTTAATCTTCTGTACCAATAATCACTTGCCGTACTTAGATGACGAGCTTGCTTCACTATCTTCTTTGCTAGTCTAATCTTCATACACCAAACATTAATGCTTTGAATTTATCTAATCTCTTTTTCATATCGTTAAAGTTGCATTCAGATGGGTTGCATACGACATATTTCTTTTCTTTGTTAATTTCAACAAAACAAGAACAATTATTCTGACAACAAGCACTACCTACAGCAAAATTCCCATGATAGCCTGGCATATTATATGGGCATGGAGTGTAATTTAAAAACGTTCCATCTCCAAATTCAAATTTACCATATTTTATTTTCATCATTTCTCACCTTCCTTTCTGTCGAATCTGTTACCAACGACTTCTACATCACCTTTGTAGTCTGTCACAACGACTCCATAAAGAGACCATGACTTTTCATAACATATTACTTTCGTGTAAATTACATCATAGCAATATCCACGCACACCGCCTTTTACATAGCCTATTATAGTTCCATTGTGAGCAAGATAGTCTCCGTCATAAATTTCCTTTCCATTCTTGTCTTTCATACCTGTGAATTGGCAGACCGTTAAAGGGTCAACCAGATGTGCCTCGTTTCTATTAAGCATTTGTTCATTCTGTCTATCCTCGATGATGTAAGTGTTACCACATTCATCATAGAAGTAACCTACTACCCACTTACCGTCACTTTGACGCTTTGCCTTGAACTTAATATTTTCTATTTTCATACTCTATAATTCTTCTTTTACAAACTCTGTTTTTGGAACACGATAACAAACTTCTGCACCACAGGAACGTCCTATACCTTTCAAGGGCATTTCCTTTTCTAAAATATCATGTACCTTCTTGCCTTTTCTAACACTAATAGCTATATAATCATAGCTATCATTTAACATCAATGGCGAGTTATTTGTCATATACACCTTGCCATTCTTGGAAAGATTACTATGATTTCTTGCAGGCTGGTAATACAATCCACTAGCCTTATGCTTGATTCTGTAAGGTTTAGCCATAACTATTCTTCTTTAATTTCTACATCATCATCACCAAGGACATCATTTATTTTCTTTTCGATGAACTCATCAGAAACTAGTTTCTTAATAAGTTCATCTATATCAGGTAACTTTACATCAACTCCGTCTTCCTGACATTTTAAGTAAACATAATCCATTAGTGCTTTCACCCAAAGACCATTAGCCATGTCTGCCAATGATTCCTTTTGGCTTTCATAGGCTTTCTTCAACTCTCCGTTATCACGGAAAAATCTGAGCACTTCCGTCAAAGAGAGAATAAAATTCTTTTCAGCAATCGGGTTACTCTTTGCCTCTTCCAGTTTTAGCATCAGGAAGAGTAATGATGCATGTAATTTTGTTTTGTCCATAATTAACCCTTTCTTCTACGATTCTTGATATGTAATGCTAAAGCACAAAACGATAACAATAGCACTAATAATTGTCCTGCTTCCATATTACTTTTCCTCCACTATTTTTTTTGCTAATCTAACCTTCATACGCTACTTATTTTTATGACAAGGACAGCTTTCTGCGTGAATAACACAAACTCCGTGTTTCGTGTCCACAAGCAGATAGTCATGCCCATTCTTAGTAAATACTGTTGTACTAAATTCCTTTGCAGGTTCACTGCTATTAGCCAGTGAGCGAATACCCTCAACTATCAATGCGCCTACAAGCAAACATAATACGAACCAAACGGCTGACTTAATTAAATTTAAAATCTTATTCTTCATATACTATTTATTTTCTGTTCAACCTTTTCAATAAGAATATCATTATTTTCCCATTCCGCACAATCGTGCATCCAATCTGGGATAGATGCGTGATGCGAGCTATGTTTTTTGAGTTTATTACTCAATGCGGTTTGCATTCTCATACGCTACTTCTCCTTATCGAATTTAGAATGTAACACTAACACATTACTATGTCTATTTATAAATGCTAGATAAGTAATTGGTTCTGTCTCATATTCATATAGCACCATAAAAGCAAGAGCATCTTGATTCCATATCACTTCTGCTTTGACACCTCTTACATCTACTATATCCCCTTCCCAGATTTCATTGCCTTTACAATCTGCCATTCCTGTGAACTGGCAGACGGTAGAAGGGTCAACCTGATAAGTGAGATTTCTGTTTAACTTGCTTTCTTTCTGACGATTCTCAATGATGTATGTATTACCATTCTCCTCGTAGAAATATCCACAAACCCATCCTTTTCCGTCAAGACGTTTAGCCTTGAACTTGATATTTTCTATTTTCATAAGCTACTTCTTTTTCCAATATTTACCAATTAAATAACCGATAACTCCACCCATAAAAGCTATAAATAGAACAGTTAGGGTAAGTATAACATAAAATCCAAACATAACTATTCTTCTTTAAAATACGACTTTATTTTATTCCAAACTTCCTTTGGTGAATAATGCCACATGACGTATATAGCAACAATCACCAAGGCAATCAAGAAAGCTGTCTCTATATCAAATCCTTCTCCTATCGGGCGTATTATATGATATGAGCCATCACTTCCATAAGATATATAACTATCACTCATAACTATTCTTATTTAAGTTCGACTGGCTCATCCTCCCAAGTCAATTCCCTTTCGATGAGCTTTTCAATACTACCTTTAGGAAGGTAACAGCAACCGGTATTTGCGTACCTCTGCCCATATAAATATACGACAGAGCAAATCCATAATGTATTACTTTCGTTTCTGCAAGGTTTTTCCGCAAAAATATGTTCACAGCCACCTTTATCTACTGCTAACCATGACATAACTATTCCTCCAATTTTGGTCTCCAGTATTTTTGCCCGCAGTACTCTTCCCCACATAGCTCTCTACTGTTCTGATACTGACAATTAGAACAACTTCGCTCGCTTGGATTCCACAGCATGAAAGAAATTGCATTATGAAAACCTTGGTCATATACCTCTTGTTCAAATGCGTCAAAATCTTCCTTATAAGCTCCTTCTTCTTTTGCTTGTTGAATTATTTCATTTATTTTTTCATTAATTTCCATAACTATTCCTCCACTTTTACGCCGAATGGAGACCCATCATCAAATGTACATGAATCCATTCTGTATTTAAAATCACAACAAAAATTTGAATCTGGACTTGAACTAATTGAATTAATTCCATCAGAGATAGAAGAGATTTGAATTCGATGTCCATCTTTTTTATCCTTCAAGATTGAAAACGGCTTATGCTTACGCATTTCAGTCCAGCACTCTATAGCATCCTTGAAAGGATGGTACTCGGACCCAGGTTCTATATTTGGCTTAATGCGATACTCTTTATTGTCATTAAATTCTATAACCTTTATTTCTGCCCATTCATTCGGAACGTTCTCATCTTCTATGACACTTGGTTTGGTTCTACACTCAATTACCCTTCCTTCTGCAAAAGCTTGCAAAATAGGATAAAATTCTTTAGCCTGATTTCTGTCCATACTCAATCCTCCAATTTTTTTATTATTATATTATTTTATGAACGCCATCCAAATAGTTTGATTCTTAGAAGTAGTGCGATGCCCGAATATTGGTTTATAATCAGTAATCGCATTGAGTATGTCACGAACCTTTATCTGCTGTTCGTTCCACTTGAATATTAGAGTTCCGTTTGTTTTTAGTACTCTCATACCTTCGTGGATTGAGTTGTTTATGAACTGTGGCCAGTTTTCTGGTAATTTACCATATTTCTTGCATAACCATGAGTTTTCTCCCACTTTTAATAGATGTGGAGGGTCGAATACAACCATGTCGAATGTTTCGTTTTTGAATGGTAAATCCGTACAATCAGCAATTATATCCGGCACTACATCCAATTTCCTTCCATCACACAAAGTATCATGAACTTCCCTTATATCTGCGAATAGTACATTTGGGTCTTGCTTATCGAAATAAAACATACGAGACCCACAGCACATATCTAATATTCTTTTTTTCATATTCTCTTCTTTTTACCTCTCCCTGTTGCCAAGGAGAGGGTGGTTAGTTACTCTGTTACTTTCTCTAAGGAAAAATAATCAATTCCCCAAGCATGATTTGCGTCATTGTAAGGTTCTCCGTTTTTCTTTATTTTTCGAATAAGAAAACATACCTTAATTTCATTCTTATCGAACGAGTAAGCGTCTTTTAGATGTTCTATAAAAAAGATATTGCCATTTTTATCTTTCACCTTATCACCTTTTTGATAAGGTAATTGAGATAAAAAGTCGTTCATTATATCATTCTTCTTTTTGCGAAGCTCTGATATATGCGAATCCACCATCTTTAAACGACCTTCTACATTCTGTAATTTGTTGTATAATTCTATTTTAGTCATATTCTATCTATTTATGCCCGAAGGCGTTAAACACAACTTTGAAATATGCCATAAAGCATAACGACAGTAAAGCAGATTACTGCCACAGCTTTATTCATTTCTTTTCTTTCTTCATCACCCATATCTCTACACATTTAAGTCCATAGGTAAATTCAAGCCAAACAAGAGGTGTTGAAGTTGATGAACATAAAGAAAAAGAGTGTTCATCAAAGCCTCTTGACCTATATATACTAAGAACATATCGCATAATGTATAATATCGTAGTTCTACGATGCAACCTTTCTTGCTATATGTATAGTAATAAGCACGAGCATTATCTTCTTTCTTTAATTCTCCTTGCTCCCACCCATTATCTTCCAGTATCTGAGGAGTGAGCTTGATTGGTTCTATCAATTTACGAGATGTTCTCCACTCATCACCTCCTCTTCTGTCTAAAGGGATATACTCTATGACATCATGACCTGCGAAGGTTATCTTAACTGTTTTACCATTGAGCTTCACCAAGTCCCCTTGTATATACTTTACTTCTTCCATACGCTTACTCCTTAACTTCTTTAAAGATTACATTTTTACGGTCTGAGCGTTGTTTACTTTCGCATGGATATTTTCTCCAAACTTCGCAAGCACCTTTACTTTCAAAGAAACAACCTGCACAAGTCATAGTCTCGGTTTCAGTAATTTCCAAGACAACTCTTTCTCCAACTTTAAATTCTGCCATATTTAATTTCCTCCTAATTCAATATAAACTTTTTCCAACACTTCTAACGGATAATCATTCAGATTGAGATTATGTATTCTATGAATGATAATTCGCTTACGGTATTCTAGTTTTATTGCCTTTATCTGCTCCTCATCTTTAGGAATTTCAATTCTACGAGAGAAGATATAAGATTCTCTGGATGCAAATCCGTCAGACTTTCGGTATTTAATATTGTTTACAACGACCAAAGTTTTTGTTATTCTTTCAACAATAGCAATTCTTCTGTTGTTGTATTTGTCGTAAGCAACAACCTCATCACCAGCAACCAAATCTTTAAGCTCTTTCATTGCTCACCTCCTTTCTTTTTAGGAACATACTCATCTAACTCATCGTCAAACTCATAGCAGTCTGGGCAGTAGTGCTTATCGCCAATCTCTGCCCATTCGCTTTCCATTGCTTGCTCTTTTGCAGTTCCTTCGTCCAACCAAGCCCCAATGCCATTAAATTTATCAATAAAGGGCTTTCCACATCTGTCACAAACTACAGAGTACATAGTAACTGACTTAATCATGCTCATCTCCTTTCCACTCGTCAGTTGTACCCAAGAAGTGCTTGGTCTGTTCATTATAAGGGAGAACAATCAAGTTAGATAAATCATATACAGAAACACCAATTGGAACGGCATCATACTCATCAACATAAGAAATGAAACTTGCTTGCCATATAGCGCCTTCAAAACCTTGCACCTTCCATACGCACTTATCAAATGGCTTGAACTCGCACTTCTTTGGCAAGTCCACAATAGCTTTCTGCTCTGCGTCCCACTTCTTGTTTTCCTTAGCCAAAGCATCAAAGAGTCGCTGTCTCTCTTCGTCTGTGGCTGGGCGAAGGTTATAATGAACTCTTGTACTACCATATCCCGCACAAACAAACTTATCGTCAGCATTGTAGAAAGCATGATAAAGAGCATTTCCCTCTCCATTATATTCCCCTCTTAAAATGAAAATACAATTTGCACTAAATTCACTCTTTACTTCTCTCATGAATACTATATCTCCATCCTTGAACTCAGTCTGTTTTTCAATTTCCAAAGTTTCAAGGTTTAACTTACCGCCACATCTATTCTCAATCTTTCTGATATAACTATATGCAGTATTGTTATCTAACTTGCTATACTTAGCCGTTTCTGCATTTGGCATACCATCAAAATAACATCCGTTGAACTTTGTATAGTCATCAGATGCCCATTCTTTGAAAATACACACAAATCCACAATCACCGATAAGTACATCGCCTTTCTTCCAGGCAAACTTCTCCCAATCACGCATTTCCTTAGATGGGAAAATAGTACATTCTCCATTCTCATCATACTTGCCATTAGCGTAGAATATTTCTGGTACTCTCTTATTGGTATCTACACCAAGACATGAATTATTACAACTGATTTCATCAAATGTACATTCTCCAAAAATAGGAGACCATAATTTTGTGCCTTTTGGCTTATCCTTCAAGATAGCCGCTATGTTAAGTTCTTTTTCCATAATCTTCTTAGTTTACTTATTGTTAATTGAGTCCCTTGCTATGATGCAGTCCACGTTATAAATATAGCTTGCACCATTATCGCTGTGAAATTCAGTTATTGAGAACATACCATTTGGCAATTCTTTGCCATCAAGGCAGGTTCTCCAATACTTAGCCACAACCTCCGTGGTATCCTTGTAGTTGTTGTGAATCACGATGAAGTGATGCTCCTTCTGCTCTTCGCAAGAGAGGAAGAGAAGTGACAATAGGAATAATGCTGATTTCTTCATAATCTAAATATGATAGTGATTATACACAACCCTTCCTCCAGCATATATCTCCTGTGAGTCGGGCATCAAATATCTTCTCTGTAGTTCGGCATGCCGACATTAACAGATTTATTATCAATGATTTCTTTCTGTTCCATAACTTATCAAAATTTTAATTTAAACATTTATCTTATTTGCGGTGACAAAGGTACGAAGTTATTTTCATACCGACAAATATTTTATCTAATATTTTGTTTAAAATTCATTAAATTAATGATGGACTCTAGAAAATCAAGCTGTTTTCCTTGTTTTTGATACTTTGTCCTCTGGAGTTTGGCTAAGAACGGCAACTTACCATCAGCAAGCATATGTTGTACATCTTCCTGAGAGCAAGGCTTGCTTTCGGCTTCCTTACGTTCTTTCTCTATCTCTTCCTGTTCTCTTTTCCCAAATAGATAATCTTGTTTCTTCTCTTCAAGGAAATTTCCGAAAAACAGAAATACCAACTGCGGATCTACAGAGCCATAAAACTTCCCATATCTTCCGGTACGCAGTCGGGCACAAAAGAGAATGAACTCCGACATTGTGAGAGTAGGGCACTCGTTGTAAATCTGAACACTTAATGATTGCAACTGCCAATCAGAAAGTTTCTCCTTAACGCCTACAAACTCGCATACACGTACAAGATGAGCCTTCAAAAACATCACAACAGACTGCAATGTATATGCGTGTTCCACCGTAATCAACTCAGGAGACTTTATTTCCTTGCATTGGTATATTGACACACATGCTGCCATAATATCATCTTGTAGGTCTGTATTGAACGTTTCTAGCAAATCAGAAATCTGGCAACTCGATTTCAGAAGATTTGCCTTCTGGTCTGTCTGTTTTAATTTCTCCTCTAGCAAATTTCTCTTCAAATTCTCTGAGCTCATCAAGGAGAGCTTTCTTTTGATGCTCGATAACATCTTGTCCGCTTTGGTAAGTTTTACTACCTGCGCTTGCGCTGGTTGCATTGAAAATTGATGTTCCATATTTGTTGCTTTTAATGTCTTGAATAATCGTATCGTATTTTGAATTTATGTTCGTTACCAAGAAATTCTTTAGAATCCATGGTGTACAAATTCTGTTTAAAAGTTCTGTGAATGCTGACAGAAGGCTATCATCGTCCGTAGGAAGAGGGACATCCCTGTGCTCTCTAGAAAACTTTATCTGCTTCAAAAGCTGCTTTAGGGCTGTCATTTCAGAAACCTTCCAGTATTTCTCCTCCCCATATCTCTGTCTGTAGAAGTCAGAGAATAATACTCTCGCTCTCCAAGTCAAGGCATATTCTTTTTCTTGACTTTTCTTTTCTTTCGTTTCTTTTGTCGGCTCTTCACAGGTAAGGGTGAATTTTTCGCCTTCCTCCTCACGCACGCACGTATGCGCACGTATAGAACAACTCACGACGTTAGGAGTGAGAGGGTTTCTTCTTATCTCTTCTTTCTTTTCTTTATTTATTTCTTTTATAGGGGTCTGGGGGAAATTTTCTTTCTTGTTTTCTTTTCGTTCTTCTCTTTCTTCTTTGTTGGAGGCTCTAGGTGATTTGGAAGGTGATGCGTTTTCTTTTTTTTGAGCATTATTTCCCTTTGTAACCTCCATATTATCAGATACATCCGAGAAACCACTAGATGATTTGGAAAGTGATTTGGTGGGTGCTTCAGTTTTCTCTAATGATTTGGAAGGTGATTTGGAAGGTGATTTGGTAAGGCTAAAGTTTTCGTATTCTTCCTTTGTAACCACGTTATTATCAGATACATCCGAGAAACCACTAGGTGATTTGGAAGGTGATGCGTTTTGTGATTTGGTGGCAAGACGTGTAGCATAATTAGCTAATGTAATATGAGTAGAAGTCTTTTCCTTGACAAGTACAATCTTACCTTCTTTCTCTAGATATGCCATAAAAGAGTTCATTCTAGTATTGCCCCATCCCCATCTTTTGCATAAATCTCTTAGAGATATTCGTACTGAGCCATTTTCTGAGCATACAGCATTTCCACGCACAAACACTTTGCTTTCCTTGTTGGCGATGAATAGCAGGTCTGCCCATGCGTGAAGCTTGGAAAATGGTTCTCCAGAAAAGAACTCATTATCCAAGTCACTAAAGTATATCTTTATATAATTATCATTATACATTATTATATATGATTTTAACTATTTATTTTATTTGCCGTGGCAAAAGTACGATAAAATATTCACACCGACAAGTTTTGAATACTTATTTTTCTGTTCCGTCATTCAAATACTCATCAACAACCTTCTTGAACTCTTCGACACTACGGCAAACCACATACTTGTTTCCGTATTTCTCGCAGGAGGCTTGCCAAGTCTTTTGTTCGGGAGACTGATAAGTTGCCTTATGGTCAAAAGTCTTAGGACGTTTCATCTCTATATAGAGAGCACCATAGCCATGTCTAGGTACAGCCAAGCAGATGTCAGCAACACCTTTCACCAGTCCCTCACGTTTAACCCTATACCCTTGTCTACCCACACGCACGCCCTCGTTGGCGATATGGTACATAATGCCATCAACAGCCATTCTAGGGTATTGCATACGAAACCATTTGAAGCAAGCCTGCTGTATTTCGCTCTCCGTCATCGTCTGTGTCCTTCTGACATAGGCAGCGACATTGTTTGTACCTTGACCATGTTTAATTGCCTCCAGCAATCTTTTGTTATAACTATCCTTGTTCATTTCACATTATTAATAATATACATTAGTTAAATACTTCCATTGATTATTTACATAACCTATATAAGCGTACATGCCGGGCTTCTCTTCGACAAGATGAAAGTTTTCGACCTCACCGAAACGTTCTATGTTGCCGCCTAGATCTACGACCCACCCTTGCTTGCCTTCGTAAGGTCGTATGATTCTACCAACGGCTTGATACCAAAAGCGCAGGGACATTGTAGGCCTTGCTATAACGATGGTGTCTAGCGCAGGGTAATCGAAGCCACAGATGAGCACACCCACGTTTGCAAGCACCTTGATACGCCCTTCCTTAAAGTCATTCAAGATACACTCTCGCTCCTTTGGCTTTGTCTCTCCTGAGATAAAAGCGCAGTTTGGTATTCTCTTCGTCAGCTCTTCACTTTCTTCTAGGAATTTGGTAAAGACAAGAATCCCTGTTCTTCCACCGCCTCTCTTGGGGTGTAGGAGCCTATTAACGACGTCTACTAGTTTATCAACAAGACTGCATCGTTTGAACTCATCCCCAAGAGATTGCTCGTCATAATCCCTGCCAGTGCTGTTCCTTTTGATTCTGGACTCTTCAATAGCCTTAACTGGGAAATAGGCAAGTCGGGACAAGAAACCTGCCGTCAGCAGCTCTTGAATGCTTATCTGGTAAATAACTTGTTCAAACATCCTTGGACGTGTTCTGGTCAAGAACTTCTCCATGCACTTGTTTGCGACTATCACACCCGGCTTAGGTTCAATGCCATCCTTGAAATATTCCTCAGCCTTGAATGTTCCATTAGGCTTGAACTCGCCATTAACGACTATTCCTTGTTGAGCAAAGAGCCTGTAAGGGGTAGCGGTGAGACCTAGGACTTTTCTCTTCACGTGTGTGAGGAAGTCTTTATACATACCTCCAGCAGCATTGATAACATCGCACTCATCTACGATAATAGCACGAAACTTATTGAATTCATTCTTGTGGCTGATAATACTGCCAATAGTTGCAAAGGTGATACGAGAGATTACCTTACTATTACAACTAGCAGAGTATATGGAGCTATCATCAACACCATAACTTCTCAACTTAGCAAAATTCTGCTGTAGTATTTCCTTGGACGGCTGCAATACCAGTACATTGCCATTTAGCTGCCTGGCAATATCTGCTATGATTATGGACTTTCCGCAGTTATGATGAACGAAAAACTGCTCATCGCAATACAGATGGTTTCCATCAAGAGTAAATCCGTAGTATTTTCCTTTGCCGATAAGTTTTACGTTGAATCCAGTAACATAGATACTCTTCTTTTGCAAGCGCTTATGCCCATGGCGTATCTTTACCTTGGTTGGTATAGTATCAAGGTCTCCTGTTATCTGAATTCTGTAATAAGGCAAGTCGTTTACGTACTTTGTCTTTCCTATCTTAGCATAGAAACCGAGTGATCTACACAAGAAAACTACATCTTCCGCTAGTTGTCGTGACTTGCTGCAATACTCGAACATATTCCTTCTTGGGTCATAATATGAATCAGTATCTAGCAGACCTGCCAAGAGTAGCATTCGGTCTTTCCTTGACCCTGTCTTATACTCAAAGGGAATGAACTTATCGCCTGCTTTCTTTCCGTATAAGCCAATGTCCTTAATGTAAACTCGTAGTGGGTTGGGACACTTCCAACTATACATAAAAGGGAAGTAATAGGAGGAAGCCTTATTGCTTCTGTTCTTTTGGTTCTGCTTTCTGAATCCAAGATGTTCTCTCTTAGCCATTGCACTAAGATACTCCACAACCTCTTCTCTTTGTGTGGTGATATTGATGTTGTTTGAGCTGCAACCATCGCCTATAAATACCCCCAAGAAATATGGCTCTACAAGTTTCTTGTTCTCATTACCAAAAGAGACGTACTTTGCTCTATGAAGTTTGTGCTGGTGCTTATAACTATTGCTAGTATTTATATAGTCTGCAACAGATATTTCGTCATAGCCTGCATTACTATGGCAACTGCTTGTATTGGTCTTATGTAAGTGCAGGATATGCCCACCATTCACTACAAACGGCTCACCTTTAAGTGGAGTGATACGATACATTAAATCCTCGCCACGATGCAAACATAACACGTGGCGAGGTGTACCATCATTACCCATAACAACGTCTCCTACACGAATATTCTCTACTGGCTTTAATTCTCCAGTATACATCAGGATAAGAGAACCTTTCAGATGACAACCAGTAGGAGCGACAATAAGAGCATTCTTGTTGTCTTTTGACTCGAAGAACCTCACGGCTGCATCTGAGGCTTCTTTCTGATATGGTCTTAACTCATACTTCATACTATTTCATATCTGTCTCTTCGTCTACGTCCACACCATTCTTGACAACTCCAGCAATAGTGCAAGCTACGCAGAAGAGTAGGAGCAAGCCGAGGCAAAGCAATGCCCCGACAGCTCCATAGGTTACTAAATCCTCAATAGTCATTATGTTTCAACGAATAAATAAGCACATATACCAGTATGCAGATTATAAGCAAGCTGGCAAATATACTTGGGAATATATAATAAAACACGAAAAATCTCAACATAGACTAAGACTTCTTTTCTTCGTTATTAGCAGGAGCATGATGCTCGAATACGTCAAAGATAGGTGTCTCGTTCAGTCCTATAGTCTCGTAGTCTATCATAGTCTTGCCCATAACCTCATCAATGTAGCGCAAAGCTCTAGCCAAAGACTTAGCCTGCACTAGATAGGTTACGTTGGTACGTTTCTCTCGCTCTGTTCTATCATCAATAGTGATGAACTGCAATTTAGCCTTATACCACTTGTCATCATCGGCTACATCGCTAAAGAAAATCTCACCATAGGCAGCCTTACCCAAGTTGCTTACTTTAAGCTCGCCACTTACATAGACAGACATCTCGTCTATGATGGCACTCTCTGCCTCTGTAAAGCTGAGCGCATCTACTACGTATCTTTCCGTTACCACTTTCTCGCTACCATCTTCCATGGTCTTTTGGTACTTGACCTTTGTCTCGTACCACGTTGATGTTCTTGTTCTCATTTTATATACTTTTTATAAATATTGATTTTCTAATACAAACTCGTTATAGCCATTATCTTCTGGAAGAGGTAAGTTTATTCCATATTCGGAAGCACATTCTGCCTGTATCTGTAGCATGAAATGGGTCATAGCCTTAGTGCTAATATCGCTTATTCCATGCTTGTCGGGTGGAATGAACTTTCCAACGAAATAGTCGTGCCAGTCCTTTCGTGGCTGTCCCGACCAGTTCTCTAACTCCGTCATCCACATCCAAAACAGCTTTCTCTGTGGTGATGAGGTTCGATAAGCCACATCGGTAACATAGATGTTAAACCTGCCAATAGGAAGATTCTCCAATGCGTCAGCGAGAGACTTATCCAACCTTGCACCATAAGGAGACTTTACAAAAGTAAACTTCTCTACCATAATTTAATTCTAGAATGGCAAATCATCATTATTTCCACTCTGCACCTCTGGAGCAGGTATGCTGCCTGCCATATTGCTTGATGGAATCTCTACTGGTTTGAAGTCACCGAGATAAATCTTGTTGCGAGCATCCACATCTTCCTGAGAATGGCTTTCGATGTAGTTCTTGCTAACGGAACACTTGGCATAATGGGTGTTTCCGTACTGATCTGGCTCACGCTTCTCATAGACCTCGCAACCAAGGGCGAAGATTTTAGAGGTGTACTTCTGACCATTCATGTCAGTTTTCTCAGATACTTTCACGAAGATGTCATTATCTTCAATAGGAATAACGACACATTTCTTCGTGCCTGTCTTGCCTTTGACATTAAGAATGCCTACGTTGCTCAATCTGGCAAGATTTATTGAGCCTACAATCTTGACGTTACTCATTTTCTATATAATTAAATACTTTGGTATCTGTTATCAAATTCTTATTTGTGTTGAGGAAACTTATGAACATCTCACAGACGTTTCTAAGCATTGGCACGTCTCTTTCAGCATTGAACATATACATTTCAGTGTACACGTTCTTAAAGTCTGTGATATTGTACTCAAAACGTTCCACGTTGTTTCCTTGTTGGTTAAGGCAAAAAGGATAGCATATATGCTGCCAGTGATTGCGGAAGTTTCCTCTCTGGTAATATCTCGTTGTCTTTAAGTCGTGGACGGAGAACGGCATCAGATAGTCAAGATAGCCATAGATGTCTACATCTCCATATCTGGTATTAATAGTTCCTTTCACAAACATCTGGCTAACTGCACCTTCGTAGTAATCAGCGAACTCCTTGGCAATTTCCAAAGGATATGTCTCTTTGTTGGAGTAGTCGATGATACCTTTCTCGCCAATAGACCAGTCCATAATAGTTACATTGTTCTTGTCGAAAAGAAGCTGATGTTTATCATCTTTATCCTTTCCTTCCACCATCAAGTCAATAACGTTATTAAACTGGGTTCCTCGCAATGATGCTGCACTCTCAAAAGGTACTCTGTTTATCTTATTGATGAGGTCGGTGAACAATTTCGCCGACCACTCATCAACACTCATCTTAGGATTCTCACTATTCCCAAAATACTTGTCATAGCTTTTTTCTGCATCTATGAAACTTTGAAAAGCATCAAGCAAAGAGGGATAGAAAGAATAACTACTTGGACTCAGCTGCTTTTTCATAGCTATTCAAGTCTTTATTGTAAGTGAATCCTAATTCAGAAATCTTTGCCGCAAACTTGTTACGCATAATCGCATTTGAGTTGCCGATATGCTTGTACTCCTTCACCTTCTCTTTGAAGAAGAAGTCTGCATCCTCAGGAGTAGCGATTGATGCAATATCCTCATCTATCTGTGCCATAAGACTCTTGTATGACTGACCTTCGGTAGAACGTTCCAGCAGTCTGTCACGATATGCCTTGACCACCTTGGACTGGATAAAGTCATTCTTTCCTGTTGGATTGCCGTACTCATCAACGATACAAGGTATCTCCATCAAAGGTGGCATATTGCAGGTGTTCTTGCCATCAGCGTGGCTTGTTGGGTCAAAGGTGATAGTACGCTTACGTCCTTGTGCCTCCATATATCCGATGAGGTCTAGCTCTGTGGCAAGGTCATCATAGTTGGAACCTCCAAACAAAGGTACGTAGCGAATATTATCGCCGTCTTGCACTGTCTTCTGGTGGCACACGAAGATGACATCCTTAGCCTTGCTCTCTATCAACTTCATCAAAGCACCGAACTCCTGCTTACGTTGCCCGTAACCTTGCAGGGTAAGACTGCCGTTAGCTCGTGCCATGTTTGGATAACGAGCGATGATGTAGTTAGCCATACTATCCATCATCTTGCCTCCTGTGTCTATAATGAGAGTATCATAACTGCTTAAATCCTCATTATTGAGGACCTGCAAGATGTTGGTGTAGTCCTGCACCTGTACGGTGTCAGTCAAGAACTGGTAGCATACACGTTGCTCTCCTCCTTTGTCAAAGGAAATCAACAGAGGCTTGGAAGCACTCAACGCCAACGTTGTTTTTCCAATACCTGGGATTCCGAAAATCAACATCTTCAATCTTACTTTGATGTCTAACTCGTTTGGTTTCTTTATCAAACTACTCATAATTTTTGATTTTAATAATACATTTATTTTATTTGCTAAATTTGTATGTTTAACATACTTTTACGTAAGTCGCTAGAAGGGCTTTTTTCGACTGTTTGTAGCCATTTAACCAAAGATGTACACGTAAATCTAAACGATTTATATTAATTTAACAACTTTCGGATTTGGCTTGATGTTAGTGAAAATGTCTACAGCATTGAAGAGCCACTTTGTGTTTGAAGCACCTTCGGGTTTGTCGTACCTGACCTTTTCTTCCAACATCAATCTTTCAAGTCTTTTCTTGCCGCCTACTAACTTCTGAGAGATTTTCCAAGAGAGGGTCATGCCTTCAACCTGCGTGATGATTTGCAGGTATTTTTCTGCCATAACCTGTAACTTCATTTCTTCCATGTCAGTAATCAATTTTGGAAAAGAGCATCTAGACCATACAACCTGATTTTGTCTAAGTCAAAGACTACATTTAGATGTACAGAAACCATATATAGCACTAACTCCTGTTCAGAAGAGATTCCTAACTTGTTGTAGATGTGCTTTTTATGAGTTCTTATAGTCCATATCGGTTTGTTAAGTCTGTCTGCTACTTCCTTGTCAATAAATCCGTGGCAATATAGTTCTGCTACTATCGCCTCGGTGAAACTTAAAGCTGCTGCGGCTTAACTAATTCTAGAAACCTTCACCTCATATCTGCTAGTGTCGGTCTCGGTTCTCACATCCCAGTGATTACGAATCAACTCTTTTCTTAGCCTGCTGATAACAGACATCACAGAGCTATGTTGTTCAATAGGGTAGACGATGCTCTCACCCAATTTCAACTTGCGAAGCTCTGGAGTAATTGGTTTTGTCTTTACTTCTGCCATAATTCCTTTCTTTTTAAATGTTACTTTTATCCCCCAATTAAGGGGGACTGAGTAAATACCAAAAAACAACATTGTTACTTTTAGGTATTTATTTTATTTGCTATTGAACGATATTTTTTGTATCTTTGTTATTGTTATTGTTAATTCTTGGTGCAAAGATACGAATAATTTGTGTGTCATCCAAATTTTTTCGCAAGAATTTTTCTTATTGCGCCATATTTTTTAGCATCACTCTGCCGTGAAGGCAGTTTGAGGGGTTATTCACATTATTATATATAAGTTATGGATAAAAGAAAAGTGATGGCTAGCTATGCGAATGCAAGCAGCATTATGCAAAAGGTTTTGCAGACGTTGGATATGTCAGTAGTGGACTTCTCCAATGCCTGTGGGGTATCGTATAATCGTATATCTGATATTGTCAGAGGGAGAACGAAGAAGCTCACTACTGTACTTATTAATATAATATGTGAAGCATTCCCTCAAATAGAAAAAAACTTCTTGTACACTGGGGAAGGAGAAGTACTTGTAGAAGGCTATCTTTCCAAGACGCAACTCAAATGTTCTCCGAATGCCACGGTAGACTTGCAGGTAAATGAATTGATGAAGTTACAGCAGGGACTTCTTAATATGCAGACGAAAATCATCAATAAGATGAATGAGTTAAACCAAAAAGAGGCTGAACTCATCAAGAGAGAGGAGCAGGTGAAATACCGAGAACTCAAAGTAATAGAAAAAGAGAATATGCTTCTTAGTAAAGGGAAAAGTGCTTAACTATATCAATATGGGAAAAATGGTAGATTTATGTTCGGCTAACTGGCATAATGGTAAATGCCGATTATCGAAAGAGTTAAAAGGGTGGGGCTGTAGACTACTTACTTGCCTACCGGATGAGGTGCCTGTGTCGTACCAAGACAAAGCTGTTTTATTTAGCAAGGTATACGCCTATGCCGTAAACTCTGGTGTAACTAATTGCAAGCACTTCTGTGAATCTGACATAGACAAAGCACTGGATAACGAAGAGGAGCTATCTCAAATGGTACTTCTCAACCAACCTTTACGTGCTGATCTAGTAGCAGAATTTATAGAGTACGAACGTGAAAATATTCACTTGTAAATAGTGGTAGACGAACCGATTTGTTGTCGGTGAGATTCTAAAAGTTAAATAATATATTGATATTCAACACACTATGTGAGAATGAAGAAAAATCAGATAG
>ERZ1035006.55-NODE-55-length-86050-cov-78.739810_pt1 | contig 86050 bp, 70 predicted proteins | sample MGYA00520694_ERZ1035006 | MGnify/ENA primary metagenome ERZ1035006 (study PRJEB33766, sample SAMN09781746) | gut metagenome | biome: gut microbiome | host: Homo sapiens | place: Madagascar | study: EMG produced TPA metagenomics assembly of the PRJNA485056 data set...
ACCTCGGCACCATTCTTGGAGTCGAGATTACCCGTTGGCTCATCGGCAAGTATCAACTTAGGACCGAAAACCACGGCGCGGGCAATGGCTACTCGCTGCTGCTGACCACCAGATAGCTGGTGAGGAAAATGCTTGGCACGATGGCTGATATTCATACGCTTCATGATGGCTTGCACCTTCTCCTTGCGCTCTGCCTTCGGAATGTTGAGGTAAGTGAGAGGAAGCTCGATGTTCTCCTCGACATTCAATTCATCTATCAGATTGAAGCTTTGGAACACAAATCCGATTTCTCCCTTTCTCACATCGGTACGCTCCTTCTCCTTCAGGTTTGCCACCTCGTGATTACCCAGGAAATATTTTCCAGAAGTTGGGTTATCGAGCAAACCGAGGATGTTGAGCAAGGTGGATTTGCCGCAACCGGATGGTCCCATAATGGCAACAAACTCGCCGTCTTCTACTGTGAAAGATACATTATTTAAAGCAATCGTCTCCACATCTTCTGTGCGGAATGACTTGCAAAGATTCTCTATTTTAAGCATTTTCTTATCTTTTTACTTTTTTACCTTTTTACTTTTAATATTATTCATCCTTGAGATATTTCACAGGATTACTGTTTGCCACCTTGTAGCAGTTGATGATGACGGAAAGCCCGATGATGACGAGCAGGATGATGGTAACGCCGATAAACAACAAAGGCGTCATCGTAATCTTCTCGCTGAACGACATGAGCCATTGTCTGGCTATCAGCCAAGCCCCCAAGTCGCCCACGATGATGCAAGGCAAGGCAATCTTCATAATGTCCTTCAGGAAGATGCGAAGAATATCCTTCACCTTCGCTCCGTTCACCTTTCTTATCGCAATCTCCTTGCGGCGGCGGTTCACCTCATCACTCGTATAGCCCACCAATCCGAAGAGGGCAATAATCATCGTTACGATGCCGGCAACCAGGATTCCGTTGCGGAAATTAAGCTGGGAAGCATACTGGTTAGCCAATTCAGAAGCATAACTCTTCACGATGACCTTATTGTTCGGATACATCGCCTGCACCTTCGATTGCAACTCCGACAACGATTCGTCCCTTAATTCATTAAACTTAACCAACATGTAGTAAGCCGTCTTGGCAGAATAGAAATACAAGTCAGGAAATCCATTCATTCCATCACCAGCGGTTTCCGCAGCACCCCAGCGAATATTCCTGCTCACGCCACAAATGGTAAAGATATTCTCATCATGTCCTGTACAGGTAATTTGCTTGCCAACTACGCCATCCTTCCAATGCCACGTTTTGATGAGTTTCTCAGCACCTCGTTCATCAATAATAACCTGTCGGCAACTGTCATTTCTTTCCGTAAAGAAAGAGCCCTGAACGATAGGAATATTCATCATCTTGAAGAAATTATCGTCCACTCCCGACATCTCCATGATATTAAAGGTATTCTTCTCGTCGCCAGGTACTCCAACCATATTTCCACTACGATCATACGCATCGAGCGGAACATTAAAAGTCGAACTGCAATCCTTGACATTCGGCATTCGCCTGACTTCTGCCAGACATTGGTTGCGCTGGTCTCTATTGCTGGCATCTATCGAAACAATAGCCACATTATCGTAATCATACCCAGGATTGAGCCCCAACATCAGCTGGTATTGACCATTCACGATGTAAAGCAAACTGAACAGCAAACCAGAAATAACGAACTGGACACCCAACAAACCAAGTTTCCAACGGTTGCGATTCTCATTATAGCCACGGAAAGCGATGGCTACAGGAATCTTGTTGTAAAGCCAACCAGGCAACAAGCCGCCAACCAGCAGTACCAGAATACAAATTGCCACCAATATCCAACTGCCACGATTAAGCACCAACGTGCTTACCGGAGCAGAAAGGAAGTTTTCGATGGTTCCCTTGCAAAGGAATACAAGAACAGCCGCAAGAACAACCGCCAGTCCCACATGCACCAAAGCCTCAGAGAAAATGATGGCATGAATATTCTTCGATTCGGCACCATAGCACTTTCGGACAGCCATTTCGCGAGAACGACCCACGAGATTTCCCACGATGATGAGCAGATAGTTCATCACAGAAGTGAAGAGGAGGACAAAAGCGATAATTCCCATAATCCATCCCATCTTCTTGACATAAGGATCTTGGGTGTAAACATCGCTCAATACCGTGAAATCATAGTTCAGTTCTATTCCCATATTCTTCATCTCCTTCAAAGGGAAATGGTCCTCTCGCATCTTATTCACGTAAGGCTTGAGCTCTTTTGCCTCATGCCCCTTTGCCAACCGAATGTAGGATCTATAGGAATCATTTCCCACCCATTGGCCTCTGCCATCGTAGGAATATACGTATGGCACACTACACCTCGACAGAATCATCTGCGTACCATGAAAGGAAGAACCCCAGGGAAACGCTTCGAAAACACCATAGATGGTAAAAGTGGTTCCCGGATAATTAGAAAGCGTGAAATGCTTGCCTACAACATTGCCGCCAATCTTTGCTGCCGTTTCAGAATCGATGAGACAGGATAAGGGTTGGGATAAAATCTGTTTAGCCTTGCCTATCAATATCTTCTGTGGAAAGACATCGAAGAAACAACTATCTGCCATCCTAATATTGGCAGAAACGATGTTCTGGTCTTCCATCTTACATTGGGCATCATCATAAAAATCGTGAGTACTGGTAGCAGCTTCCACCATAGGCGCATATTGTTTTACACCTTGGGCGGTGGCTCCTGAAGTATTAGTAAACTCCATGGTTTCGCCATGATTACTGCCCACTTCCGAAATCATATACGTCCTCTCCCAACTAGGGAAATACGTATCGTAAGTCTGCTCGAAATAAATCTCGGCAATAATTACCGAACTGATTGCCAATCCGAGCGCCAGACACAAGATTTTCACGAAATTGTGCTGGCCCCTTCGAGGCAGATTCTTGAATGCGTTAATAATATGATTCACCATAATTTAATGTATAATGTATAATTTACAATGAATAATGAAAAGCTCTCATACAAGGGCGCATGCCTCATTATTAATTGTTCATTATTAATTATTAATTATCAATTGTTCATTATCCTTATAGGCTTCATAGCCGCTAACGATAACCTGTTCGCCCGGCTCCAAGCCTTCAATCACCTCATAATATTGAGGATTCTGGCGACCGATGGTAATCTTTCGGCGATAAGCCTTCTTGCCACTCTTGTCAAGGACAAAAATCCACTGACCGCCCGTCACACTATAAAACGTACCTTTAGGGATGATGATTGCCTGCTTCGACTGACCGAGCTGCAAATCTACATAATAGGTCTGACCGGTTCGGATATTGCTTGGGCGAATGCCCTTGAAGACGAAGTCGATGCGGAACCTACCGTCTCTCACCTCTGGATAAACCTTGCGAACCTGAAGGAGATAATGCTTGCCGTTCTGGTCGAAGGTGGCAGTCAAACCAGGTTTCACACGGTCGATGTAATGCTCATCCACCTGTGCCTGCACCTTGTAGTCGCTGAGGTCATTAATCACTCCTATCTTCTGACCAGGAGAGATGCTCTGTCCCAACTCCACATCCAGCAAACCGATTTCACCAGAGATAGTGCTGCGGATATTCAACTTCTCCTTACGTTGGCGAACCAGTTGTACATTGCGCTGCATGGCTTCGAGGTTATCGCTCATCTGGTTCATCTGCGAATGGCGGAGCTGTGCATCCTTCTTCAGTCGCTGGTTGATGAGGGCATGCTTCTTCACCGCTAAATCATAATCCTCCTTTGCCTTGAGATACTCCTCACGGGAGTTGAGTTGCTCCTTGTGCAGAGCCTCCTGATGCTGATAAGCACGGCGCTTGGTGATGACATCTTGCGAGAGCGAAAGAGCCTCATTGGAATTATTAAGCCTATCTTGCTCCATGGATATCTGCGTGTTACGGAGCATATCCTGCTTCTCGGCAAGTTCACTCTCGGCATTCAGTATTTCCAAGTCGAGATTGGAGTTGGAGAGCTTTACGATGATGTCGCCCTTGCCTACATGGGCACCCTCATCCACCACTTTCTCAGTGACGATGCCGCCCTCCTCGCTGCTGATTTGCACCACGGAGATAGGCACCACCTGACCATCTACCGAAACATAGTCATTAAACTGCCCATGCTCCACCTTTGCGATGCTCAATCCCTTGCGGTCCACCTTTAAGGTGGAAGAGAAATTGCTCATTCCCAACCATACGAGGAGCGATACCAATACCACGCCTCCTGCTATCCATGCCCAATACTTACGAGGCACGATATATTTTTTCTTTTCTATCTTTACGTCCATAATTTTAAGTGAAGTGTGAAGAACGAAGAGTGAAGAATTCTCTTGTCTTCTTTGTTATTTGATAAGATTTTTTCCCTGATAGTAATCTACGAGCCGTTGTTTGATGACGAGCAACATTTGCATTTGGAGCTGCTTGATGCGACTTTCGAGAAGCGTCTGTGCAGCGGTGTGAAGGTCGAAGGTGGAGAGCATTCCTTCCTCAAACTTGCGGCTCGACATATAGTAAGCGAGCGAATCGGAGGCCACTTTCTTATCCATCTGCTCCAACTCCTTGGCATATCCCTCAGCATCCATTATCGCCTGGGCGATGTTGTCATGGAGTTTGCGCTTCGTCTCCTCCAAGTTCACCTGCGCCAACTGCCAGTCGTTGCGTGCCTTCTTCACGCCGTGCCAAGCCTCATTATTATATATAGGTATAGAGAGGGTCAGTGCGAGGTACTCGCCTCGATTGTTGCGAAACTGGGAGGCAAAGCCTTCGTACTGCCCTCGTTGAGAGAGATTTTTATAATAATTGGTAGAGATGCCGCCACCGAGAGAGAGGGATGGCAGCAACTTGCCCTTCGCTATCTTGTAGTTATACCGGGCATTCTCCACCTCAAACTCCGCCGACTTGACATCGGGAGAAGCATTGAGGAAATTTTGGTAAACGGCAAGGCTTTTCATAGGCAAGCCAAGATTATCGTTTCCAGCATTTCCTTGATTATCATGAAGATTAAAGTTCCCATTGTTTATCTGTTTATCTGTTGTTATCAAATGCAGTTCTTCCTCCACGGGGAAATTCATCGCCGACTTCAAGGAGAGCAAGCTCTGCTGTGCCACATTCTTCTGATGCGTCAGGTTATATTCATCCTCTGTCACTTGCGACTCCATCTGCACCACGTCAGGGCGACCTTTCTCGCCTAATTCATAGAGTCGTTGCATCTTGGCGAGCAGTCGCTTGCTCTCAGCCAGTTTATCGCTCGCTATCTGTATGCTAGCCTCAGCATAAGCGGCATCCACAAACTTCTGCATCACGTCTATCGCCTTGTCATCCCTCACCTTCTGCATGGCAGTGGCGGAGTAAGCTTTCGCCATCTTAGCTTGCTTAAAGGCATTGATGGTGGCGAAACCATCGAAGACATTCAGTTCGGCATAAAGCTGATAGTAGTTGTTGAATGTGGTCACATTATTATATGTATTGGTCTCTGGGTCGATATTTCGTCCCCAAGCATACTGTCCCTGCACACCCCCGCTAACCGTAGGCAGAAAACTAGTCACCGCCTTCTGATAATCCTGCTTGCGTTGTCGAGCATTGATTACCTCTCGCTTCACATCCGTAGCATGACTTACGGCGTAAGCCATGCAGGAGTCAAGCCCCCATGTCTTAGCTTGGGGTTCTCCTATAGCCTCAGCAGCCGTTTGAGGTGTCGCCGCAACTTGCGCCGTAACCTCTAAGCTCCCCAAAGCCATCAATCCGATGTATAATCCTATTCTTTTCATTGTCATTCATTATTTTGTCTATATAATGACAATCGCCGTGCCAAAAGTAAGTATCATCTGATTATCAATTGGTTAACAACAACACCACTAAAAGAGAACTGTCCAATAATTAGACACCACCGCCTAATTATTGGACAATTCGAAAGTGAATATCATCAATTCTTCAAAAACATTCTCATTATTTCTTATAACAATTCTCTTGCTATCCAGGCACACGCCTCTGCATCAGCCAAGGCATTGTGGTGCTTGGTAAGGTCATAACCGCAATATGCAGCTACCGTTTGGAGCTGGTGGTTGGGCAGTAGAGAGCCGAGTTTCTTCCTCGATGCCCTGCAGGTGCAAAAAAACTGATAATCGGGATAGTCCATTTGGTAGATTCTAAATACCGCCTTGAGGCAACTTTCATCAAATGGTGAGTTATGGGCCACCAGAGGCAGCCCCTCTATCTTAGGCGCAACCTCTGCCCATACTTCTGGAAAAACCCTGGCATTCAAGGTATCTTCCAAGGTCAATCCATGTACCTGCGTATTCCAATAGGAGTAATACTCCGGCTCTGGCTTGATGAGGGAGTAGTAACTATCCACTATCTCGCCATCCCTCACGATTACGATGCCCACGGAGCAAACGCTGCTACGCTCGCTGTTGGCTGTCTCAAAATCTATCGCTGCAAAATCTTTCATATATCTCTTTTTATCACAAAAATAGTAAATATTTTGGTAGCAAACCAACTTCTTGTTTGTTTTCTATTGAATATTTCACTATTTTAACCAATATTCTCCTTATTCAGTAATTAATGTAACCCATTCCGTAAAAAAGATATTTATGTCGTCAACAGTGTTGGTTATGTTCGCAAGTTCACTTTTGAACAGTTGTGGCACTTCCAAGAAAGAAGCGCAGGTAGCGATCTCTTCCAAATCAAGACGGAGCGCACTTATCCTGGCTCACACCAAGCACTCATAGACGCTGCCAAGGAGGAGAAGAAGGAAGACGTAAAGCAAATTGAAGTGAAATAAGCTTTCGCCCCAGAACAAACACACATAATGCCACAATACATCCGAAAAATCGGATGAAAATGCATTTTTTCATTAGATTTCTTCTTGTTTTCAAGAACTTTTCTTATCTTTGCAGGCATAAAACGAGCAAGGATATGAAGATATTAAAATTTAAGATGCTCAAAGCTTTTGGAAGAAAGCATCCTGATGCAGAGGATGCGCTAATGCGATGGGCAGAATATGTTGAAAAAACTGAATGGAAAAGCCATGCTGATTTAAAAGAAGCCTTTCCTTCAGCCGACTATGTCGGTAATGACAGATATGTTTTCAATATATCTGGAAATAAGTTTAGGCTCGTCACCATCGTTGTGTTCTTTCAAGGATTCCTTCACATACGATTTGTAGGAACACACGCTGAATATGATAAGATTAAGGACATTAAAAACATATAACTATGGATATCAAAGACGAAAAGACATATAATGAAATAGACAACCGCATGGAGGAGCTTTTGGAAAAAGGCACCAAGTTAGGTGGTATGGACTTTCTCAGTGATATAGAAAAAGAAGAATTGAAAGTGCTAAGCGAAGCTGCTTACGATTGGGAGTGTGAAGTGGATCCTCACCCATGGCGTGTAAAACCATCCCTTATAGCAGCCATAAAGATTGCATTTCGCGAAAAAGGATATAAGCAGAAAGATGCAGCTAAGGCTATAGGAATATCCACCACAGCCTTAAGCGACATCCTCCATGGTCGCCGTGCCATTAGCTTCGACATTGCTCGTAACATTTACCATAACCTGGGAGTTCCTGCAAATGTGGTGCTGGCATAAGTGACCAATGCCTGACTTTCTCCACCAAGCCTAGCCATTTGGCTTGGTGGAGAAAAATATCATACAAAATCCACAAAAAAGCTTCAATTAGCCTTACGTGTTTCAGCTGCCATTGGAACAGAAGTATACTCTTCCCCAAATTCTTCTTGTTTATGAGAATCGATATTCTTAACTATAGTTGTCGACTGCTTTCTCTCAATTGCCGCATATCGAACCTGCCTCATTGATAATAGTGAATTACAAATTCTCAAATAACAACTCTCCAGTCCAAAGCTTCTCAATACAGTCTGATTAAAGTCAATCCACTCTGGATCTTTTAGTTCAGCCTCAACATCCATAATTTCTTTTACTAGAACAACCTTAAACTTTTCTTTAATCATTAGGATAGCTTCTTCTGATAGTAATTCTGGATTTAACATATAGCAGCTTGCTATACTTGCCTTATTTACATCCAAGACTCCTAATCCACGCCCAAAACCAACCGCTTCAACATAGAACTTCATCAAGATAGAATTTAGTAATGCATGATACAACTCATTATCCATATTCATTTTTGGGCGTAATCCTATCAACCGCTGATTTATGAATGTAGGTTCCCTAAAACATCCAAAAAAGAAACGCTTATTAGGATTCATCATAGTAAAAAATTGAACCACTTCATTTGGCTTCATCTCATACCATTCCCCATTTGGAATCTTCAAAGACTCGGTCAATGGCTTTCCAATCTTATTTGTCAACTTCTCGAATTGCTTAACCCATTTATACGCATTAGGATAAGAACTTTCAAGGACATCCAACGATTCTCCGCAACAAAATGCATCCCTATCTGGTTCCACCAACAAATTAGTTATCTTTTTTGCATTAAACAATGCTGGCTTAAGAAACTCTCGTTCTATTTCGACATTGTCCTTAGGAAAGAACAAAGCATCCCAACCTCTACGACTTCCTCGAATAACATCAAATAATCTTTTTATAGGAACGAGTTTATCCTTAATATCCAATAGCCATAATACATCGTGAAACAAAGCATTATAAGATATGTTCAGTGATTTCAACTCAGATATTTGATGATTAGAATAAGAAGACATTTTCATCACTGAAGGCTCTAACACATTCCCCAACAATGCAGAATTAACAATATTCTGTTCAAGGATTTTGTCTGCAGCTATCGATTCCAAGTTTCTCTTCCACACAAAGAAATCCGTATTATTTTCAGATTGTTCTACAGACGATTTCTTTTGCAAGATCATAATTGTTGCAACTACATCTGCATTTTCAAACCATCTCCCTCGTCCACTAATATGAACTTGCTTTAAATCATACCTACAAGTGAGAGCATGGTAAAACTTATCGCCAGCCTTTGTTCCAAGCCAAGAATTAGATACAATAACGCCTAAATAGCCACCTTCTCTGAGCAGCTTAGAAAGATGCAGGACCAAATAATAACTCAAATCAGATTTTCCATCAAGTTGCTTTTCATCCACATAGCAAGCAACCAGCTTTTTGTCATCATCAGACATAGTATTTGCTGAAACAAAAGGAAGATTCGAACAGATAGTGCCAAATGTTGGTATTATTTCTTCCATCATGTCACCAGTATTTGGATTTACGATTTCCACTATATCACCAACTTTCAACTCAAAAGCATCTTTTTGGAATAATCGATTTGCCAAATTTATCGTATCACAAGACACCATGCTTAGATTAGCCACTTGCAATGGAGACTTGTACTTATCACTTGCCCAAGTCGTAGCCACAGCCTTTGACATACCCATCTTTCCACCTTTAATTGCTATTATTTCATGCGGAATTGTACCAGTTCCACAACAAGGATCAGCTATATTTTCCAGCCAATTGTGCACCGTCATTTTTACTAAAATGCGAGCCAATACACTTGGAGTAGTAAATTGCCCATTAAATTCACGCTTAGTTTTTCTAACTGTTGATTCCAAAATGCTCTGCAACATAGATTGGTTAATAGAAGATATACCATTGTCACGAAGGAACAAGGAGAATTCCACCAAGGAGTACCAAACCGCCGAAGGCAATAAATCTACGTAATCCATTCCTGAGAAAACATTATAGAAATCGCATTTAGCAGTAATCTTTTGGAAAATCAAGTCCGCCTCATTGGGCGTAACAGAAAAGTCAATATTATTAACCAGCATCGCTCCATTTTGGCGATGTTTTATCAAATGAGCAAACAATATACGATACGCCCAATTTAGAATTATATTTTTTGCATAAGCGACATACATGTCGGTCTCATCAAATTCATACTCCGATTTCGACTCTTGCCACCACTGCTCCACAAACGCATTTATGGTCACATCAGTATCTCCCATTTTACGTAAATAACCCGCAAGCGTACTCTTATTTTTGTTTATCAACATATCAATAGCAGAATCAGAAATCACCTCACTAAATGAAGCATGTCTAAGTTGATGAGTTTTCATATACTCATTTACACATAATATCACATCCAATAAGGTCTTTTCCCATTCTTTACGATAATCCGCCACATCCTTACGAGTATGAATATGTGGATTGTTCCACTGCTGAGCTACATCGAAAGTATCTTCTACTTCATTATAAACATAGAACTTCACATATTGGAAATTCCAAATCACGCAGCTATCCAAATGCAAAAAGCGAGCCTTTCGCTGAGCATCATTTACAAAATCTGCATCCGTGATAGGCACATCAGGCATTTTAAGTTCCCACCCTTGTAATATCGAAGTCAGGTCACTATCGCTATAGAGTATTACATCAGGAAACATGCGTAATTTTGAATCAACGGAAATTGTTGATTCACCACCAGCTCTTTTAATCAACAAATCATTTTGGGATACAATAGAATTTATTTGAGAAATCATTTCTATAGCCCAAGAGCGTTCATTCTTATTTACTTTTATTCCTGTCATAATTACATGTCTTTTAATAAGTTTACATTCATCAAGGTCTCTTTTTTATCTTTCGCCATTGTTTCCCAAGCATGCAATAAGCGTTGTTTTGTAACCTCAATATAGTCAATGTCTTCTTTCTTGAACAATGCTACATCTTCATTCTTTTCTATACCTATAAAATTTCGGCCTTCTAACAGCGCAGCGACAAGAAAGCTACCACTACCAGAAGTATTATCCAAGACTACAGCACCAGGCTCCGTATAGGTTCTTACAAAATACCTACCTAACTCTATCGGTTTTTGTGTAGGATGATATACCTTTCCCTCACTTTCCGCAGTTTTGAAATAAATGATATCAGTAGGATAACGTTTACCGTCACTTTGTACATGCACTGGCAAGAAATCGCCATAGCTACCACTTAGTTGATTCTTTCGTACACCTTTATCATAAGGTTCTCCTTCTATCATCTGTGGGTGATATATAGGCTGTTTCTTGTAAAACACACATACATCTTCATGTTTCCGCAAAGGTTGTTTCTTTGCATTCAAGAAATTTGTAGACTTGGACTTTTCCCAAACCCATTTATACTTAAACATACTGGGATTACTAAGCATCAACTCTGCCGTAAACATACCTTGCGAGGTTAACACTATAGCTCCATTATCCTTTACCACACGGCGATATTGCTTCCACAATTCATCCAAAGGGATAACACTGTCCCATTTGTTTTGAGTAGTTCCATAAGGCAAATCACATAAAACCATATCAATAGAATTATCAGGCAGTTGCTTCATTATTTCTAAGCAATCGCCTTCATAAACATTATTGATAAATTCCTCTATTTTATGTTTTGCCTTATTTGCCATACTCTTTCATTCATTCGTAGATTCCTTATACGAAATTTATGATAAAGAATAGCTATTATAAAGAAATGGCGTAGGAATCACATCACTTACATAATCCTTGTTCTTCGAGGTATTAGGGGACCTACAACACCAAGGATAAGAAGCAACAGAAGCCTACGCCAAATGAGTATATATACATATAGCACAAAGCACACCCTTCCTAACGAAAGGGCGCACTTGTGCCGTGTAAATACACGATATGGGTAGACGTCCACCGCCATCTTCCTCTGAGTGTTATACCTTGCGAAAGTCCCTAATTTTCGAAGAATCAGAAGAAAACGTTAGTAAACGCCTTTCTCTAAAAATAGGCCAAGCCTTGGATTGGCGCCAGCGACTCATCGCCAGCCATCCGCAGAATGACAAGTGCAAAAGTAATCAAAAGAATCCATACTCCCAAATATTTGGAGTATAAAATTGAAATGCATAGGGATTTTTAATATTTGGAGAGAAAAACTGACTGGGATTTTCTCATAGAAAAAGAAAAGTTTGCATAAATTGCTATCACTGCTATCACTTTTTGGGCCCTAAAATTAGATAACAAACTAGTTAATAACTATTTACGATTTAATTAAAGCGTGATAGATAACCGAAAATAGGGAGTTATCTATCACGCTGCTATCACTTTGCTATCACGCTTCCCTAACAAAGCTAAATGGAAGCAATAATTTTTTCATCATTCAAACCCTTTCTTATTTTATGGTCTTTTCTTGATCCATACCTTGTGACTTCCATTTCCTCTCCAGTCTATTGGAGAATTGGCATCACTGGTGATTTCCTTCAGTTCCGCCGAGGCTGCGGTTCGGCTAAGGTTGTTGATGTGGGCATAATCGGTCAGGGTAATGTAGCCATCACGCTCTATCACCTGCAAAGCCCTAGCTATTCGCTCCTCCTTGGAGAACAAGTTCTTCTTGATTACTTTCACGCCACTCATTTCACGCTCCAAGTCTGTCTCCTTACGGAGCTGCAGCAGCATCTCTGGATCTACCTTGAAGTTGACATTCTTCACCCCCACCTTGCGATAGAGCATCTTGTCGCCTTCCTCCTGCATCTCCGTAGGCTTCTCGTCTTCGAATCCTAAGGACAATGAGAACGTGCCGATGCCATCCAACTTGACGTTATAGCCCATGGAGAGCACCTCCACCATCATATCCTCCAAGTCCATCACCACCGCTTCGATAGTGCTTGGCGAGAAGGCACGGTGATGCGACTTCATCTTCTCCGTCAGGTCTTCCAAGTTCAAAGTCCTGTTTATCACCATCTTGGGATAAACCTTGCGCTTGCCTTCGCCCTGCATGTCGGGCAGTTCCTGTAGTTTATACTTTGCCATTATAAATTCCTTTCTTTAGGTTATTTGATTTTTAAATACGACTATTTTGATTTCTAAATACCATCAAGGGGATATTTTCTACCAATAGAATTTGTTCGCAAACCCCTTATATTTCTCCGTTCAAAGGCTTTGGATGCACATTCAAAGCTTTTGTATGCCCGTTCAAAGGCTTTGGATGGACATCCAAAAGTTTCGAACAGAGATTTATTCGGTGCAAAGATACATTTTTCTATTGAAATAAACAAGTATTTGATAAGGAATTTCAAATTATTGATAGGATATTACAGCATATCATTCACCTCTTCCACCACCTGTCCATCAAAGAGATTGATGATGCGGTGGGCATAGGTGGCATCGTGCTGAGAGTGGGTTACCATCACGATGGTGGTGCCCTCATCATTCAGTTCGCTGAGCAATTGCATCACCTCCACGCCATTCTTGGAATCGAGATTACCCGTAGGCTCATCGGCTAGGATAATGCTAGGCTTGCCCACCACGGCACGAGCGATAGCCACACGCTGCTGCTGACCACCGGATAGCTGGTGGGGATAATGCTTGGCACGATGGCTGAGCTTTACCTTGCGCAGGATGTCGAGCACTCGCTCCTTACGCTCCGCCTTGCCGATGCCCAGATATTTGAGTTGCAAGTCGATGTTTTCCTCTACCGTCAGCTCATCTATCAGGTTGAAATTCTGAAAGACGAAGCCGATGCGACCCTTGCGATAAGCCGTACGCTCACGCTCCTTGAGATGTCCTACCTCCTCATCGCCCAGCCAATATTTTCCTTCCGTAGGCGTATCGAGCAAGCCGAGGATGTTGAGCAAGGTTGACTTGCCACATCCCGAAGGTCCCATGATGGCTACAAACTCGCCATCCTCTACATTGATGTTCACGCCGTTCAGGGCGATGGTCTCTATCTCTTCTGTACGAAATATTCTCGTTAAATTCTCTGTACGTATCATCTTTCTGTAATGTTTAATATGTAGTGTTTAATGTTTACTTGGCTCAGCATAATGCTTTTACATCATCATGCTATTCCATCTTGATGCTGTCTATCGGATTCTCCAGGGCTGTGCGCAGGGTATAGCTGAAGACGGATACCAGGGCTAATACCAAGGTGAAGATGGCTCCTGCCACCAATGTCCACCATGGGAAATCGATGCGGAATTTGAAACCTATCAAGTATTCTTGCATCAGCTTGACACACAACGGGATGGCGATAACCACAGCCACACACGATGTGATGAGGAATCGCTTGGACAATTGCCATGCCGCATCAGCTACCGAAGCTCCCATCACCTTGCGCAGGGCTATCTGGCGGCGCTGCTGATTGCCATAATATACCGACATGCCAAACAAGCCGAGGGCGGAAATCAAGATGGAAATGCCCATGAAGGTGATGATGAGCACCATCATGTTGCGCTTCTCCTTGAGGGCATCTGCCAAGGTGTCGTCCAGATACTCCGTATCCATGTCGGTAGGTACGCCCAACTGCTCCTTAGCCACTTGCTTGCAGGCACTCTGGATAGCAGCCAAGGCTTGGGCATGGTCGCCACGAGTCTTCACCAAGATGGTCCAAAGCACATCATGATTGGAAGGAACACGAATGGCATTATGATTACCATATAGGAACTCATCAATAGCATCGCCACAGTGGAAATCCTTCACTACTCCACAAACCTCATATTCCGGCTTGCCTTCATTGCTGCCGAAATAAGGCTTCTTGCTCGATACGCCAAAGGCTCTTTTGGCTTCCTCGCTAACCCAGATTTTGCCAGACGTAGGATCAGAATATCGTTCCAACACCTTGAAGCCCAACATCTTCATTGCAATGGAATCCAATACGCTCAATCGCAAGAACGCGATATTCTCTCCCTTCTCATCATGCACCCCATTGGCAAAGCTATTGACAGGATTGTTGCTGATAGCCGTAGCCTCCTCCACCTCAGGCAGAGATTTCAATCTCGCTATCAACGCTGCGTTTCTAACATCCACGTTATCAAATCCGAAGGTGGTGGAGATGCAGAGGATGTCTTTTGTCTGATAACCCAAAGGTATGTTGGCGAGATGGTGCATCTGGAGCATCATCGTGATAGCCATCACCACTAGCGACATACTGATAACGCTCTGTGCCACAATGAATATTTTGCTAAACCACATCTTGCTGCGCAAGCGGATGGTGCCCTTCACCACATCTATCGGATTGAAGCGAGACACCACAATGGCAGGGAACAAGCCCGACAACAAGGAGATGACGAGATAAGCCACCAGCAGGCAGCCCCAAACGGCAGGCGAAGAGAAGAGAGAAATCTTCGTATCCAAGATGCTATTAAATAAAGGTGCGAATGCCCAAGCCAGCAAAACGCCGACCAAGAAGCAAACTGCCGTGAAGAGAGCTGCCTCCTTGATATAGCGCAGTACCACGCCAAGCACCGACTCACCCAATAAGCGACGAGTGGCCATCTCCTTGGCTCGATTGCCTATCTGCGCCACCGTCAGGTTGATGTAATTGAAGATGGCTGAAAGCAAGAGGACGAGTGCCACAATCAAAAGGACATTGACCAAGGTCTTGCTGCCATGACGGACATGCTCGCATGTAATATCTGAAAAATACAACTTATCCCAGCGTACCAAGCTAGAACCCCACAAGAAACTGCCAGTCGTCTTCTCACGACTCCACCATTTCTTCCAATAGCCCATATATTTATTGAGCAATGTGGCATTCACCTTTTCTGGGTCAGCGCCATCTGCCAATCGGACGATGGTAACAACCTCGCCAAACTGATCCATCGGATACAAATCTGCGTCCTTAAATTTCATGGAAACAAAGATGTCGGTAGGTTCCAGCAAGTCTTCCCTGCCAAAATCATCCACGATGCCCACTACCTTGAATTGCAGCGTGTCGCACTTAACGACCTGCCCGATAGGATTCGTATTGCCAAAAGCCCTCTTGGCAAAAGACTCGGAGATAAGGGCCTGGTGCTTATCCGTGAGCACACGATGAGCGGAGCATCCCCTGCACTTCATTCCCATCATATCCAAGAAGTTAGGATCTATGGCACGTGCCTGCACATGATAGTATTGGTCGTTGACCACAGCACCTTTATCTGTATAATAATCGCTAAATCGGGTCCATTCCTTGATTTCTGGGATGGAAGGAAAGAACTCCTTTGCTGTACCCAAGGTCATGCCGAGATAATCGCCCGAACCAGGCACATAGAGATTCTTGGCATCTGGCTGATGCGTGCCCACCCGATACTCCATGAAGGCGTAAGATACCAAAATCATCACAAAAGCCAAGGCTATCGAGAGTCCGAAAGCCTCGATAGCGGTATAAAGCTTGTTGCGCGATAAAAACTTAAAATAACTTTTCATATCTGTTGTTTCTTTATTTTCTGATGCTTTTTTCTGATGCAAAAGTAATCATTCCTTTTGATTCTGCCAAGAATCAGAAGCTAGCGGCAAGCGGATTGTATGAAATTCATACACTCTTCTGTATGATAATCACACATCATCTTCCGTTTTGTTGGCTAATTCAAGAAAAAAGTGTACTTTTGCAAACAAAGACAAAAGATATAACAGAACACAAATAGATGAAATACGGAACTATACTTGTTATCGACGACAATCCATCGATACTCACAGCCCTGAAGATATGCCTGGGCGGCACATTTGAGAAGATTCTCACCTTGCCTTGCCCAGACACAGCCCCCGCTCTGCTCCAACAAGAGCCAGTGGACATCATCTTGCTCGACATGAACTTTTCGCTGGGCGTAAACAGCGGACAGGAAGGTTTGCTTTGGCTCCGCACCTTCCGCCGTCTCCATGCCAACATCCCCGTGGTACTCATCACCGCCTACGCAGATATCCAGCTCGCCATCAAGGGATTGAAGACGGGAGCCGCCGACTTTGTAACCAAGCCTTGGGATAATGACGAACTCATCAGAACCCTGAAAGATGCCATCGACCGAAGCCAGGAAGTGGAGACCCTGGAAAGCATCGAGACCACTCATATCCACAAGGTGGTGGATCAATGCCACGGCAATATCTCTCGTGCCGCCGAACTGCTCGGCATCACTCGCCAAACGCTTTATGCCAAGCTCAAGCGATAATCACTTATCAAAATCATTCCCGTTATCACTTATCACAATCATTCATGATTATCAACATCTGATATGAACACCATTTTCCACATATATATAATTGGTATCATACTCCTCATCATAGGAGGCATCATCTATCTCTTCTTGCGCCATCAGCGCAACCTGAAGAGCCGTGCCTTCCTGATGCAAGAGGCGATTCGCAATGGCGATTACTCTTTTCGCCTTTCCACCATGGGATTGCTCTCTGGAGAACGAGCCTTGCAGCAAGCCCTCAACGATATGGAGAACGACATCGGCAGACTGGTGGCGCAGCATGAGGTGGAATCCTGGCAAAGGCTAACCCGTGTGCTCACCCATGAGATTATGAACGCCACCGCCCCCATCTCCTGCATCTGCCAAGCCTATCTTAGCAATCCCGACATCCAAGGTTCGCCCTACGAGGAAGGCATCCGAGCCATTCGAGATACCAGCAAATCGCTCACCAGTTTTGTGGACAGCTACCGCAAGCTCACCCAGCTACAAGAGCCTGTCATCGAGAGCATTCCGCTCAAGGATTTCGTGGAAGGCATCAAGCCGTTCTATCCTCAACTGGAGTGGCACATCCATATCCCCGAAGATGCCACCTGGTCTGCTGACAAGAACATGCTGCGCCAGGTATTTATCAATCTGACCAAGAATGCCATCGAGGCTCACGCCTCAGCCATCGACATCCGATGCTTCCACAAACATCCAGAGAGCATCGAGAGTTCACAATTCTCAGGCATCTATTTCAGCAACAATGGCGACCCCATCCCTGCCGATGTGGCCAAGGAGATGTTCATCCCCTTCTTCTCCACCAAGCCATCAGGTTCGGGCATCGGCCTCTCCATCTCCCGCCAGATGCTAATGATGCAATCCATCAATCTCTCCCTAGCCGAGCACAATGTGGCAGGCTATCATGTCACTTTCCGAATGGAATGAAATATATGATAAAGAAGATGAAACAAAAAGATTTGGCTGTTTCAGGGCTTTTATGTACTTTTGCAAGTGAAATGTACAAAATAATAACATACAATATGAAGAATCTAAAAACAATTATCTTTACCGCTTGCGCCCTGTTCTCACTCGGTGCAACAGCCTCAACCGAGCATACCACCGTACAGGGCGACCATGGCAAGCTCGATGTTGTAATCCAGCGCCCAGACAATAACGCTGGCAACGGAAGCCAAGCGAAGGCTGGCAAGAAGACTCCGCTCCTCGTGCTCTGCCACGGATTTGGCGGCAACAAGGAGGGAAAACTCTTCGACTGCCTTGCAGACAGCCTCAACAAGAAAGGCATTGCCGTGCTCAGATTCGACTTCAATGGCCATGGCAAGAGCGAGGGAAAATTTGAGGAAATGACCGTGCCTAATGAGATAGAGGATGCCAAGTGCATCTTGCGCTATGCCTCCTCACTGCCTTGGGTGGGCAAGATAGCGATGGGTGGTCACTCACAAGGTGGCGTGGTTACAGCCATGACCAGCGGACAATTGGCTAAGGAAGCCAACAAGGAAATCAAGAAGATACAAGCCGTGGTGCTCCTTGCTCCAGCCGCCGTGCTCCGTGACGATGCCCTGCGTGGCAATACATTCGGCAAGATGTACGACCCCAAGAATCCGCCAGCCAAGATAGAGATGTGGGGCGGCAATGCACTGGGTGGCAACTATATCCGCACCGCCACCAACCTGCCTATCTACGAGACAGCAAAAAACTACAAGGGAGCAGAGTGCATCCTGCATGGCGATGCCGACCGAGTGGTGCCATATACATACGGTCAGCGATTCCACTATCTGAACAAGAAGAGCGAGTGGCATCTTATGACCGATGCCGACCACGGATTTGGCGGTCAGGAAGAGCAAGCCGCCCATATCGCCAGCGATTTCTTGGCAAAAGTCTTGAAGTAAGAACAGTACTTCAAGAAGAGCAGATGCTATATTTTAAGAAGTAGATACAATATTTTAACAAAGAAAATAGCAAATTCTCTTGGTACATTCGAAAAATAGTATTATTTTTGCAGCAAAATAATACATTAAACTTTACAACAAAACGAATGATGACAATGGAAGAATACAGAGCAGCCATCTTACAGGCACTGCTCGACGCTAAGAACGAAGACGGTACTCCTGCGCTCAGCGAGAAGGAAGCTACCGAGGCACTTAATGGATTTACCGACGATGAGCTGCAAGACGGTATCCTCTGGAACACTCCTCAGGACGTGGCAGACATCATCCTCGAGGGATAAAAGATACAGACAAGAGCCTAGGCAGATAGGATAATTTTTGAATATTGTGCGAAGAAACAAGTCGTTTTCTTTGCACAATTCAATTATTATTTGTAAATTTGCAGCCGCTTAAGCGATAAGGGTAACTATTTTCCCCCAGTCGACAAGCCACAAATAGATTGTTTTTTTTACCGGTAAAAAGAAATATATAATATAAAAATGAAGATAGAAAACGAAATCATCAGCTCGGTCATCGCAGCGGTGAAGGAGCTTTATGGTCAGGACGTACCAGAGAAGATGGTTGCCCTGCAGAAGACCAAGAGTAATTTCGAAGGTAACCTTACCCTCGTCGTATTCCCATTCCTCAAAATGTCGAAGAAGACTCCAGAGAGAACTGCACTCGAGATTGGTGACTACCTGAAGGAGAACTGCGCTGACGTTATCGCAGACTTCAATGTAGTTAAGGGTTTCCTCAACCTTTCTATCGCTCCTGCCGCTTGGGTAGGACTCCTGAACACCATCAACGCTGACCCTAAGTTCGGTGAGAAGCCTGTTACTGAGAATAGCCCGCTCGTCATGATCGAGTACTCTTCTCCTAACACCAACAAGCCTCTCCACCTCGGTCATGTGCGCAACAACCTCTTGGGTTGGTCTTTGGCTCAGATTATGGAGGCCAACGGCAACAAGGTGATCAAGACCAACATCGTCAACGACCGTGGTATCCACATCTGTAAATCCATGCTCGCTTGGCTCAAGTGGGGCAATGGCGAGACTCCTGAGACTTCTGGCAAGAAGGGCGACCACCTCATCGGCGACTACTATGTTGCCTTCGACAAGCACTATCGTGAGGAAATAGCTCAGCTCAAGGAGCAATACATCAAGGAAGGCATGGAGGAAGAGGCTGCCACTGAGAAGGCTAAGGCAGAGGCTCCTCTCATCAAGGAAGCTCACGAGATGCTCGTAAAGTGGGAGCACAACGACCCTGAGGTTCGTGCCCTCTGGGAGAAGATGAACAGCTGGGTTTACGCTGGCTTCGACGAGACTTATAAGATGATGGGTGTAGGTTTCGACAAGATATATTATGAGTCAAACACTTACCTCGAGGGTAAGAAGAAGGTAGAGGAAGGCTTGGAGAAAGGCCTCTTCTTCCGCAAGGACGACAACAGCGTATGGGCTGACCTCACCAACGAGGGTCTCGACCAGAAGCTCCTGCTCCGTTCTGACGGCACTTCTGTCTATATGACTCAGGACATCGGTACTGCCGACCTCCGTTTCAAGGACTTCCCTATCGACAAGATGATCTACGTAGTAGGTAACGAGCAGAACTACCACTTCCAGGTACTCTCCATCTTGCTCGACCGCCTCGGCTTCAAGTGGGGCAAGGACTTGGTTCACTTCTCTTACGGAATGGTAGAGTTGCCTAACGGCAAGATGAAGAGCCGCGAGGGAACCGTAGTGGATGCCGACGACTTGATGGCAGAGATGATCAAGGATGCTCGCCAGACAAGCGATGAGCTTGGCAAGTTCAAGGACATGAGCGAGGAAGAGCGCCAGGAGATTTCACGCATCGTGGGTCTCGGAGCGTTGAAGTACTTCATCCTCAAGGTAGATGCCCGCAAGAACATGCTCTTCAACCCAGAAGAGAGTATCGACTTCAACGGTAACACAGGTCCTTTCATCCAGTACACCTACGCTCGTATCCGCAGCATCATGCGCAAGGCAGCAGCCGAGGGCATCGAGATTCCTGCAGAGTTGGGCGCAGATGCTCCTATCAACGAGAAGGAGATTGACCTCATCCAGAAGATGAACGACTTCGCTGCAGCCGTAGCCGATGCCGGCAACAACTACAACCCAGGTGGTATTGCTAACTACTGCTACGAGTTGACCAAGGAGTTCAACCAGTTCTATCACGACTACAGCATCCTGAATGCTGAGAGCGAGGCAGAGAAAACCACCCGTTTGGTTCTCGCCGCCAACATCGCCAAGATCTTGAAAAACGGTATGGCACTGCTCGGCATCGAAGTTCCTGAGAGAATGTAATAAGATATTATAAGGTATATAACCTACAATTTAATAATATAGACTATTGACATAATGAGCATGGCTTCAGAGAATATAGAAATCTGAGGTGCATGCTCATTGATTTTTAAAGACAATATGAGTAACATGCCAGTAAATCCTCCATCATGGAGAAACGACACCGTGCTGCCTTTGCCCAATGAGGTAAAGGCGAACGCTTGGGCGGTGGATGCAGCCTGCTCGGGCAATCCGGGTCCGATGGAATACCAGTGCATCGACTTGCAGACGGGAGCACAAGTATTCCACTATGGTCCCATCCACGGCACCAACAACATCGGCGAGTTCCTAGCCATCGTGCATGCCCTCGCCCTGATGCAGCAAAAAGGCATCACCGACAAGGTAATCTATAGCGACAGCGTCAACGCCCAGCTATGGGTTCAGAAGAAACAGTGCAAAACAAAACTGGTGCACACTCCTCAAACCGAGCAGTTGCACCAGATTATAGCCCGTGCCGAGAACTGGCTCCGCACCCACAACGTCACCGTGCCCATCATCAAGTGGGACACCAAGAAATGGGGAGAGATACCAGCCGACTTCGGCAGAAAGGGATAAAGTTCTATCAGCAAGAAATACTGGGAGGGCAGGTTTGTTACCTGCCCTCCCAGTATTTCTTGCTTGCCCAATAATTGAGAGTATCCCAATATTTCTAGCAGATGGCCACCCGTACAAGTCGAAAAAACATTATAATGTAAAACGATAACCCACGGTAAAGGTCAAGACTTTGTTCTTGCTTTTGAGCTTATCACCTTTATAAACATTCGTCAGTCCGATATTGTATCGAGCATCCAAAATCACATTCATATACTCATAAGAGAGTCCCAATGGGATGGATACATCCACCTTCTTGAGAGGCATCACCTCTTCTTTGCTTGTAGTTTCCTTATAAGTAGTAGACCCATTCTTGTCTTTCTCCAAAGCAGTACTTTCGCTCAAGAACTTGGCATCTCCCAACAGAAATCCCATCTGTGCGCCTGCCATCACAGCAAAGCCAGGAGCCACATAAGCTTTCAGCATCAAAGGCACCTGGAGATAATCGATATTGGCATGCTGATTTTTCATGCCCGAATAACTCTTCACGCCAGCATTCTCCGTCATATCTTCATAATCTGCATAGCGGTATCCTTGGCGGGCGTAATAAGCACCCAAAGAAACGGCAAAATTCTCCGCAGCTCGATATTCCACATCTACACCGCCCAAGAATCCAGCCTGGCTCTTCGACTTCAGCTCACTCGTCTGCTCACTTGAAACCATCATCGAGTTGTCAGTCAAGTTGGCAATAGCCACACCCACACGAGGAATGATGGAGAATCTCCCCACCTGCTCCTCTCCATTCTGTGCCATCGCTCCCACAGCCGAGAGCAACAACAGCATACATATCATAATCTTCTTATTCATCATATATCTAGTTTTCTACAATTTACCAGGAATCTCTCCCTTAGCGTTACTATTAATATTCGGTGCAAAGATACAAATAAATTCTGAGAAAGATATATATGGCAAGGAAAATATTCCATTTTATAAGACATACAAACCAAATCACATTTTCGGCACGAGTTAGTTTATTCTAAGATATTAGGTTCCCTTGCCTTATCTCAAAAAAGAAGGGGAGAAATGCACTTTTTCCTTAAAAAACTTGCGTATATTGCACATTTTTTGTAATTTTGCGCACGATTTCAACGGCATGGGTGAAAACTAGCGGTTTTACACCTTATTATATATATAAGCAGCCGTTATTATAAACAAAAGTATTAAGATAACAATGACTCACAATTTGTTAAAAGGCAAGCGTGGCATCATCTTCGGTGCACTCAATGAGGAATCAATCGCTTGGAAAGTAGCCGTTAAGGCTGCTGAAGAGGGTGCTACCATCGCACTCAGTAACACAGCTATGGCTTTGCGTATGGGTACGCTGGATAAGCTCGCTGAACAGATCAACGCTCCTATCATCGCAGCTGATGCGACTAGCGTAGAAGACTTGGAAAAGGTATTCACTGAGGCTCAGGAGAAGCTCGGCGGCAAGATCGACTTCGTTCTCCACTCTGTAGCTATGAGCCCTAACGTTCGCAAGCATCGTACTTACGATGACCTCGACTACAATTTCCTGAACAAGACTTTGGACATCTCTGCTATCTCTTTCCACAAGATGTTGCAGGTAGCCAAGAAGTTGGATGCCATCAATGAGTGGGGTTCTGTAGTAGCCCTCACATACGTGGCTTCACAGCGTACATTCTTCGGTTACAATGATATGGCTGATGCCAAGAGCATGCTCGAGAGCATCGCCCGCAGCTTTGGTTACATCTACGGCCGCGAGAAGCACGTACGTATCAACACCATCTCTCAGAGCCCTACAGCTACAACAGCAGGTAAGGGTATCAAGGACATTGAGAACATGATGGACTTCGCCGACAAGATGTCTCCACTCGGAAACGCTGTTGCAGAGGATTGCGCTAACTACTGCGTGATGATGTTCTCTGACTTCACTCGCAAGGTGACCATGCAGAACCTCTTCCACGATGGTGGTTTCTCATCTATGGGTATGAGCCTCCGTGCCATGAACCAGTATGCCAAGGACTTGGCTCCTTACGAGGATGAGAACGGTAAGGTTATCTATGGATAATCAACAAATTCACCGTTACGGAGAATAGCTAGAACTCACAAGCTATAAAAACAATAAGAGGGTGTGTCGCATCACGTGACACACCCTCTACTTTTTTACTAACTAAAGCAAACTATCTATACTAAGATAGAGACTGCCAAATTTTAACCTCTTTTCTTTATCCCGAACTGGGGTAGAGTTTTTTCCTTCGTTTCAGAACATCTCAAATTTTTGAGATAATGTTTGTATAATAATCTATAAAATATAAAAGCAAAATATAATTTAACGAGATAAAAAACTTACCTTTGCAATCACAATATTGGTAATGATTCTGACCAAAAACGAAACATAAAAGAAAGCAACAACAAAATAGATAATAATATGGACTCATTATATCTTCTCCAGTTCGCATGTTTCATCTTCATGCTCATCAATGCCATTATCCTTGGCATCACCCACCTGCACATGAAGTGGACCAACCGACGCTATGAGTGGTCACGTTGGCTGATACTTGCAGGTATGACGGGACTTGCCATACAATATCTCTTGCAGATGCTCTTGGGTTTTCGTGCGAAAAGCGATGACTTGGGAGCTATTTTCAACATTCTTGTCTATACCCCATGCATCACCACTATCGCCATGGGCATCTACAACATTGAGGCGACCCATGCCAACCGCCGAAAGATGAACATCGTCTGCACTTGCATTTATGCCGCCATCATCGCAACTTTCTGCATAGGCTACAGCAACTGCGGAAGCCTTAACATCGGCAACTGGCTCTATGCGATGCTCGTATTGTTCGGTGCAAACGTAGCGTATTGCATCTGTATGATTATGATTGAGATGCGGAAACGCAAGAAAATGTTAGAGCTGATGACAGGTGGCGACATGCTGCCCTACGTGCGATATGCCCGAGCCAGTGTCTTCACCCTATTCCTCTCTACCCTTGCCATGCCTTTCGCCATCCTCTCCACCACCTTATTATATATAATAGGACCGTTGGCTTTGCTCTCAATTCTTTTCTTCAACCTGAGTTTCGTGGCATTGGGCTACAATTACGTTCCTACCGAGGAACTCTTGGATAAGGAGGAAGAAGAAAGCGCAGCCATAGCAGATGAAGAAACAGAATATGGGGGGGCATCTTTGGAAAGCTCCAATGGGCAGGATGCAGAGTCTGCTGATGGTAAAGAAACATTACAGCCGTTTCTCAGGAACGTCAGACCTTCATCAAGGAGAAGCTCGACAAGTGGTGTGCTGATTTGGGCTACAAAGACACCACAGTAAACATGTTCACCCTGTCACGCTCGCTGAACATTTCCAAGAACGAGTTGTCACGCTACTTCACTTCATGCCTTAACTCTACCTTCCGCATCTGGCTTGCCGAGGTACGTTTCGAGGCAGCAAAGAAGATGATGCTCGACTATCCCGACTACAACAACGACATCATTTCAGCCGAATGTGGCTTCTCTTCACGTTCCTATCTCTACCGCATATTCAAAGAGAAAGAAGGTTGCTCCCCAACAGTCTGGAGAGCAAAAATACAATAAAATCATGCCTTAGGTGTCTACTTCCCCCACCAAGTAGACACCTATTTTGTAGGAAGTAGACACCTAAGTGGGGGAAGTGGACACCTTTTTCCGAAGAAAAACACTATCTTTGCGCTATGGAAAATATAATTCAGACTTTCACGAAAGAGGAACTGGCTATATTCATTGTGGCATTGTTTCTTCTGATTTTCGCCCTAGTCATGAGCTATGCCATGGTTCAAGACTACAGGATATATCTTGATGAAAACTACAAGGCTCGCTACAGCTTCTGTGATTTCATCAAGAGAGGAAGATACTATGTCTATCTGTTTCTCGGATTGACTTTCGTCATCATCCTGGGAATCACTGTATATCTGATGGCAATGAGTGAGAATTGAATAATAAAAATAATTTACAGATATGAATAACAAAAAACAAAGAAACAGGCTTTTCACGATGCTGATGCTCGTGATGGCTATCCTCATGCCTTATGGGGGGGCATGGGCGCAAACTGCTAGTCAACCGTCAGAGGGTGACGGAAAAACAGGCAATCCTTACATCATCACAAAAGCTGAGGAGTTGGCGTGGTTCCGCGATCAGGTGAATAGCGGAAACAATTTTATCTGCGCAAAGATATCAGATGATGTTGAGGTCATTGACATGAGTACAGTATGTCATGCGGCTGATGAGTCTCAAAACTTAGAAGAACTGAGTTGGAAGCCTATTGGAAAGAATGATTACGGATACCAATACCAGGGTACTTTCGATGGAAATAGAAAGACCATCACCAACCTTTATATCAATGCAAGCCAGAATAATGTGGGGCTTTTCGGTTATACCAGTGAAGGTACAATCAAGAACCTAACTTTTGAGTATGCAAATGTGACGAATACGAAAACTTACACAGGAATTTTGGTTGGTTATGCAAATAATAGCAACCTTCATAATATCAAAATATCAAATACTTGCCAGATAAAAGGAGGTAAAGAAACTGGTGGTATTGCAGGTGATTTTTGGGGTAACGCCTACAACTGCGTGAACTACGCCACGGTACAAGGAAAAGAAAGAGTCGGCGGTCTTTTGGGCTACTGTACTGCAAAATATAGTTCCATAACCACCTGTGCCAACTATGGAAATGTAACGGCAACAGGTACGGATGCAGGTGGCTTGGTTGGCTATTTCATCAGTGGAACGATTCAAGACTGCGCCAACTATGGAGATGTAAAAGGTACAGAGCGTGTTGCTGGCATGGCAGGTTATGTAAACGAAGGCAAGATACAGAACGTGTTCAGCTATGGCTGCATCTGTGCCACGCAAAGCACGCAAGATATAGGCATGGCTTTTGGCAATTCTGACTATGGGACCACTGAAGGCATGGTGGCATACTATAGTGGTGCAAAGCTGACTGCAAACAGCCAAGAGATTACGATTAAAGCCTTCGGAAATGGCAAGCCTTCAGAAGATAACGCAACAGGATTTACAGAAGCCCAGCTGAGGAATGGTGTTGTTGCCTTTCAGCTCCAGCAAAATGCTTCGAGCGAAGCAAAATGGGGACAAAATCTGGCTAATGATGGAGACATCTATCCTGTTATTGGTTCGGAACATACAGTTTATTCAGATAATTCACTTGTAAATTGCATGACGTACGAGATAATCTCAGGTAGTTTCACCAACAATACTACCAGTTCCGCAATCAGGTATCAACACGGACAGACAATAAATCACCACGTTGCAACAAACGCTACTTGTACAGAGGCGGCAACCAAGGAATATTGGCAATGCCAAGACTGCCAAAGGATATATTCCGACAGCCAATTGACAGTGGAATTGACTGATGTAACGGACGCAGAGCATCCTGCCCTTGGACACGACAACAATGACGATGGCTATTGCGACCGTTGCCAGCATTATGTGGCTGTGAAGCCTTCAGAAGAAAATGGGGTGTACCAGATAGCCAAACCTTGCCACTTGGCTTGGTTCCGCGACTATGTGAACGGAACTATCGTGGACGAAGGCGAAGCAGCTGGAACTACTCACCCTTCGGCATCTGCCATGTTGATTGCGGATATCGACCTTACCAACTACTGCCATGCGGCTGAAGACGGCAAGGAACTCTTGAGCTGGATACCAGTAGGCAACTTAGATAATCCATGGAAGGGAAATATGGACGGTCAGGCACATACCATCTCACATCTCTATATCAAGACAACACAAAACGATGTGGGGCTTTTCGGCTGTATTGAGGATGCGACTATCCAAGACCTTATCTTTGACAATGCCAAGGTGGAGAATGTGAGCACAACAAATACGAATACAGTTTGCACCGGTATCTTGGCAGGATGTGCAAATGCATACGCTAACTCGTATTCAGCACATATAAAGGGCATTAAAACCACAGATAATTGTACTGTAATAGGACAAGACGAGACTGGCGGTATCGTTGGAGATACCCAAATAAATCTCGAAAACTGCGAGAATCACTCCAGCGTGAAGGGTACAAGGTGTGTTGGCGGAATTGTAGGTTATAGCTTGGATACAAACATCAAGCGCTGCACCAATTATGGAACCGTTGTAAGCGATAATAACTATATTGGTGGAATCATAGGTGATGCTCAGTTCGCAAGTATCGAAGATTGCGCCAACTATGGCAAGATATCAAGCACAGGTTGGTATACCGGTGGCATAGCAGGACAAACGTTTGGTAACAGAAGAATCCAGAATGTGTTCAGTTATGGAGATGTGACAAATACAAATGACAATCCAGGAATCATTATAGGTAATGTAGAGGGTACACTAACCGCAAAGGGCATTGTTGCTTACAACAGGGGGGGCATTGCTGAATAGTTCATTTGTGGACATCAATAATATAGTTGGTGAAGGACGTCTGACTTTCGAAGACGGAAAGGAAGAAGCAGACGTGGTCAAGGCATTCACCAAACAGCAGATAAAGAGCGGTGAGGTGGCATGGCTTCTTAACGGTTCCACATCTGTTCCTACCGAAGGAAGCACCTTGGCATGGTATCAGAAGTTGGGCGAGAATGGTGATGCTTATCCAGTCTTGACTTCAACTGGTGAGAATACAGTCCATAGTGGTTATCAACATGGCAGCAAAGAAAGCTTCTTCAGTAATAACAATCAGCATTCTGCAGCTTACAATGCCGAGGCAGAAGATGAGGCGAACGGTAACCATGACAAGACCTATCAAGGTGCATTCACTTGGGCTGACAATGAAGATAAGACCAATGCTACGGTAACTGCCACATTCACCTGTAAGGTATGCGGAAAAATTGTGACTCCAGAAGCAATGACTGTCGAGCATAATGCTGAGCAAGAAAACGTTGCGGCTACTTGTACTGAAGCAGGACATAACTATTATAAGACTTCATATACCTTCAATGACAAGGCTATCTTTAACGATACCTATACACAGACATTGCCAGCTCTTGGACATAGCATGTCTGATGAAACCACTTTCGATGAGAGTAGAAGCATCTATACGAAGGGATGTACAAGAAACTGTGGGCATAACGAATATTTTGCCACAAGTGATGCCAGCGTAGCGGCTCAGCCTAATGATGACGCCAGTGCATTCACAGTTGATAAATTCACATTGAATGATGCTACGGCATACGACAGTAAGGCTAAGTTTACTGTAATGGATTTGGAATATAACCGCTCATTCAGCCATGACAAGTGGCTTGCGGTATATGTACCTTTCTCTATTGACTGCGGTCAGTTGACTGATGAGTATGAAATGGCAACCATCAACAACTTCCATGAGTTTGAGCAGAAAGATGGTAAGTATAACATCGTGTTGGAGGTGAAACCAGTGACAAATGGAACCACCATACCAGTCCTTACCCCTTGCCTCATTCGCATGAAGCAGGCACCAGAAACTGCTGAGGCTAAGACTTTGCAATTTACAAATGTATCGTTTGCCGCTGCTGCTGACAAGAAAATCGATTGTGCCAGCGTTACACGCTACTATCAGTTCTTGGGTACTCTCAATGCAAAGACTGGCTTTGACACAACAAGTGACTTCGTCATTAATGAAGGTGAACTGTGGAAGGCTGGAAGTGATACGGAACTTAATCCACAGAGATGGTATCTCAACGCCAGTGACAGAACAGGTAGCGAGCTGAATCCATCTGTCCAGTTGAGCCGTATCGCCATCCACGTAATTGGTGGTGATGAGACCACAGACATTGATGGCATCTATGTCAAGACCGACACGGAGGATGTATCATCTTCTCGCCAAGGCATCTACGACTTGCAGGGACGCAAGCTTAGCGAAGAACCTACGAGTGGTATCTACATCAAGGATGGTAAGAAGTATGTAAAGTAATATGAACCCATTAATAAATTGATAAGTATGACAAAGAAAAATTATATGAAACCAGAGATGCGCAGCTATCAGATAGAGGCTGCCAGCATCTTGGCTGGTTCTCCTAATTATGCAAATCCGAAAGATGATCCTGGAGAATTGTACGACCAGATTCCATTTCATGAAGGTGGTTATTGTAAAAAACCAGAGTAATCAACTCTCCTAATTCCCCGAAATCTGAATCGGGGAAATGATAAAAGGCAGCAATCAACGAAGCGATGTTGATTGCTGCCTTTCTATATAGAATTATTAGCTATTTTAAACAGAATGGCACCAAGGCTGTCTTTGGCGATGCTTATAATTTCCTAACTACCAAAGAAAAAGATGAGAAATCACGCTTTATCTTATTTTTTTCTCCTCACCCAAACCTTGTGACTGTGCTGACCCACAGAGCGGATGGGGGCTTCCTGGTCGCTATCTATCTCCTTCAACTCCAAAGAGGCGGCGGTGCGGCTCAGGTTGTTAATGTAGGCATAGTCGGTAAGACCGATGAAGCCATTCTCATCGATGACATCCAAGGCTCGGGCGATGCGCTCCTCTCGGGTATATTTCTTTTTCAATATCAGTTTTACGCCACCCATATCCCGCTCCAGATCGCGGTCGGCTACCTGCTTCACAGACTTGATGAAATCGGGAGATGCCTTGAAGTTCACATCTCTTACACCTACCTTGCGATAGGTCATCTTGTCGTCATCGCCCTGCATCTCCGTAGGCTTGTCATCCTCGAAACCCAAGGATAGAGAGAAGGTACCGAGGCCCTCCAGATTCACATTATAGCCCATGGAGAGCATCTCAACCAGCATATCTTCCACATCCGTCAGAACGGCTTCCGTGGTACTTGCCGAAATGCCACGATGATAACCTTGCATCTTCTCGATAAACTCCTTGCGAGATAGTGTACGATTGGACACCATCTTGGGATAAACCTTACGCTTGCCATCATTATTGAAATCAGGCAATTCCTGCAACTTGTACTTTGCCATATTGTTTCCTCTCCTAATAGTAATTGATGTTATTACGATTGATAATTGTTTCTAATCCTAGAAGAAAACTTCGTTCATAAGCCTTGAACCTATGTTCAAAGGCTTTGAATATAAGTTCAAAGGCTCTGAACTCAAGTTCAAAGCTTATGAACATAACTTTCTCCACGGCAAAGATACAATTTTACTTGGATATAAGCAAATATCTATAGCTTTTATTTCATTTATTACGATTATAATTATTATCTTCTTCCCCACTCGACATGGGGAAACTTTACATGCGCCTCATTCTTCAATTGCACGACAAGCGGCAGATGGTCGCTATAACCACCAAGGTATCTAGGACCAAGATAGGTGCGATAAGGCTTCTTGCCACCATACTTCTCGTCATCCTCCAGGAGGAATGGCAGGTCGCCTATCACACTGCTCTGCTTTCTCGCAGCCAAGGATGGGCTGCATAATATCTGGTCCAAACTGCGCCATTCTCCATGCCAGCGATACGTAGCCTTGGCTCCATGACTGCCCTGCGCATCAGCTGTTATATTAATAAGGTGGTGCTCATAGAGATACTGCAAGGCTGGCGAGTCGGCATAATCATTGAAATCGCCGGCGATGATAATCTTTGCATCCCTAGAAATGGCATAGACAGAATCCACTGCCTCTGCCAATTGGCTAGCCACCAGCAAGCGATATGGACGGGAAACCACCTCACCACCCCTGCGGCTCGGCGCATGAACCACGAAGACATGCAGAGTATCGCCCGTAATTACCAATCCCGAAGCATAGAGTATATCTCGCGTAGGACGAGTATCAGGCAAAGGCTTAATGCGGATGGAATGGGAATGAAGCAGGGCAAAGGAAGCGGGCTGATACAGCAAGGCTACATCAATGCCACGCTCATCGGGCGAAGAAGTCATCACATACTCATAGCCTGCATTTCTGAGCAAGGAACGCTTGGTGAGGTCAAACATCACACTATCGTTCTCCACCTCGCACATCGCCACGAAATCGGGCACTGGGTCAGACTGCGCTACGATCTCCTGCCCCAGGTGATTCAACTTTGCCCAATAGCGGTAAGGCGTCCACTTATAGCTGCCATCAGGCAGGAACTCCAGGTCGTTTTTGAGCGAATCATGCCTCGTATCGAAGAGGTTTTCGCAGTTCAGCTCCATAAAAGTGAGCAAACTTGATAGGATAAGCGTTAAAAACATAGCCAATTATTTTGTCGTGTCAATGATTTGATGTATCTTTGCAGTCAAATTACAAAACGCAGAAATATCTGTCTGTTTTGACAAGGGAAGGTCCCATAGTTTAATGGATAGAACGGAGGTTTCCTAAACCTTTGATCCGAGTTCGATTCTCGGTGGGACCACTTCTTCTACTACAAACCCTATTTACCGGAATCATCTGGTAAAAAACATAAAAGGTCGCTCCTATCAACTAGGAAGCGACCTTTTGTTATTTATAGTCTTTGTCGTTATCCATTTCCATCCAGTTTTCACCAGATGGAAATAAGATAAAACAACTTTTTACTTTACTTCTGCAACAGCAACCTCCTCAGCAGGCTCCTCCTTAATCTTGCGACCAAGAACGATGTAAGCCATAGGAGAAGCAATGAAGATAGAAGACAATGTACCGAATACGACACCGAGAATCATTGCGAATGAGAAGCTACGGATGCTGTCACCACCAAGGATGAAGATACAGAGCAACACGAGCAATGTAGAGGTTGAGGTATTGATGGTACGAGCCAATGTCTCATTGATAGATGCATTGAAGATCTGCTGACGATCTCCCTTAGGATGCAACTTCAAGTTCTCACGGATACGGTCGAATACTACCACCTTATCGTTGATAGAGTAACCTACCACAGTCAGGATAGCACCAATGAAGGTCTGGTCAATCTCCAATGAGAATGGAACGATGCCCCACAACAATGAGTAGAAACCGATAACGGTCAATGCATCAAATGCCAATGCAACAGTAGAACCTACAGAGAATGCTACGTTGCGGAAACGGAGCAAGATGTAGAGGAAGATGGCGATCAAGGCAAAGAGCACACTATAGATGGCACCCATAGTGATGTCCTTAGCCACTGAAGGACCTACCTTAGTACTACTGATGATAGAACCACCCTGGCGAACGTCTGGGTTCTTGAATGCCTCAACGTTCTTCTGAGATACCAAGCCAGCCTTCTTCAATGCGTTGTAGAGGATAGTCTCTGCCTCGTCATCTACAGTAGGGCTGTTGCTCTCTATCATATAGTTGGTAGATACACGGATAGTCTTACCGTCGGTACCGATAGCGATGGCGCTGGTGTTAGCCTTGGTGCCGTCAGCATTAACGAATGCATCACCGAGGACAGAACGAATCTGCTCTGGCTCTACAGAGTTCTCAAACTGAACAACATAGTTGCGACCACCAGTGAAGTCGATACTCTTGCTCAAGCCACGTACTACGAAGCTACCGATAAATACCACAGCTGCTACGATGGCAACGGTGAAGGTAGTCTTGTACATAGACATGAACTTATACTTCTTGCCCTGCATCAAGTTGTGAGATACTGGAGTATCAAACTTGCAGTGCATCCACTTGTCGTGGTTCAACTTGTAGTCGTAAACCAAACGTGTCAAGAACACAGCTGTGAAGAATGATACGATGATACCGATAATCCAAGTGGTAGCGAAACCACGGATAGGACCAGTACCTGTAACGAGCAGGATAACACCTGTAATCAAAGATGTCAAGTTAGAGTCGAAGATGGCAGAGAAAGCGTTGCCATAACCAGCGGCTACAGCCTGCTTCATACCCTTGCCAGAGCGAAGCTCCTCCTTGATGCGCTCATAGATAAGCACGTTGGCATCCACCGCAGTACCCAGAGACAAGACCATACCGGCAAGACCAGGCAAGGTAAGCGCTGCTTGGAACGACGTCAGAATACCGAGCGTGAAGAATACATTGACGAGCAATGCCAAGTTGGCCATCATACCAGGAACGAGGTTGTACATCATCACCATGTAAACCATCAAGAGTACGAAAGCCACTACGAATGAGATGATACCCATCTGGATAGACTGAGCACCGAGGGTAGGACCTACGACCTCCTCCTGAACGATACGAGCAGGAGCTGGCATACGACCAGACTTCAATGTGTTAGCCAAGTCCTTGGTATCCTCGATAGTGAAGTTACCAGAAATCTGAGAGCTACCACCATCAATCTCGCCATTGACACGAGGAGCAGAGTAAACTACACCATCCAATACGATGGCGATAGCCTTGCCCACGTTGGCCTTGGTCATCTGAGCCCACTTGCGGGCACCTTCTGTATTCATCTTCATGCTTACTACAGGAGAACCCATCTGGTCGAACTCGTCCTTAGCATCGGTGATTACATCACCCTCCAATGGAGCACGGCCTGTAGTGGTAGTAACCTTCAAGGCATGAAGCTCATAGATATTCTTAGCCTTCAAGTTGTCAGCTGGCTTAGCGCTCCAAAGCAATCTCAAGTCAGATGGCAATACGCGCTTAGCTACAGCAGAGTAGATAATCTTGTTGATAGCGGCTGTATCACGAACGCTAGCATAACCTACAGTGCTCAAGCCACCACCGAGCTGCAAACGAGCCAACAATGGGTGAGCCTTGATAGCGGCAGCATTCTGTGCATCCTCGCCTACCTTATCAGCAGCATTGTCCTTGGTCTTGATAGAGAACTTAGCCTCAGCCTTCTTAGGCTCAGCCTTGGCTACTTCCTTCTTGGCGGCAGCAGAATCAGCTGCTACGCTGTCGCTCTTCTCCTCGCCATTGTCGCCATTGGCGATGCGGGTATCGAGCTGCTGGAGGTAAGGAGCAATCTCCTCAGAGTTATATGTCTCCCAGAACTCAAGGTTAGCACTACCCTGGAGCATCTTACGCATACGCTCTGGCTGGCTGATACCTGGCATTTCTACCATGATACGGCCCTGCTGACCTTCCAACTTCTGGATGTTAGGCTGAACAACACCGAACTTATCGATACGGGTGCGGACAACGTTGAAAGAGTTGTCGATAGCATCCTGTACAGAAGCGCGGATAGCCTTCTCTACCTCTGCATCGCTGCTCTGAGGAGAAACCTTGCCCTGCAACTGCTGGGTAGCAAATACCTCTGCGAGTTTATGACCAGGTGCGCTCTTGTGATAAGCGTTAATGAAAAGTGACACGAAGTCACCACCGTTAGCTTCTTCCTGAGCTCTAGCTTCCTTCATGGCATTGGTAAAACCAGCGTCGGTCTTGTGATCGGCAAGGTTTTCAAGTACATCAGGTACAGAAATCTCAAGAATTACATTCATACCGCCCTTCAGGTCAAGTCCAAGACCAATCTGAGTCTCCAAGCAGTTCTGGTAAGAATAAACACCTAGGTACTTAACAGAATCCTTATAATCCTGCTGAGCAATAGGATCTTTAATCTTTGCAGCCTCGCTGTCATAGTAACGTGTGGCAAACGAGAATGACAAATAGAAGATACTTGCGAGAGTCAATAAGACGGCTACACAAATTACAATTCCTTTGTTTTGCATTTCTATTTATTGTTATTAATTTATTATTTTCAGCCTTTATTTTTCTTAATTTTCAGCCATCTAATACCTTATTAGATATATAATGACGTGCAAAAATAAGCATTTTTTTTCTTATATAAGAATAATTTGCGCTATTTTTGCTTTTTAGGGCGCATTTTTAGCTTACAGATGATAGGATAATGGTCAGAAACGGCAATTTTGTCGTCTACTTTGCATTCATAAGGCATCCAATCGTCTGAGCACATGATATTGTCGATGCGCACAAAGAATCCACCATGATGATAGCTGATGCCCTGCCCGTTGCCGCTAGCCACGAAGCAGTCGGTCAGGTTCTTGGCGATGGTGCGATGGGCATAAGATATCGGACCATCATTGAAGTCGCCACAGAGGATGGTACTCATCCCCTTGTGCTGATCAATGTATCGAGCCACAGCCTCAGCCTCGGGAGCTCGCTTGCGAGTGGCCTCGGCTAGTTTTACGATGAGCAACTTGGAAGTTTCCTCGGCAGTATCAGCCTGCAGCTTGCCCAGTGCCAGCTGCTTGAACTGCTTTCTATCCTCCAAGCTCAATCCTGTGGTCTCAAGATGGTTATTGATGAGCAACACCTCCCTATCCTTTATCATCAAACGATAAGCCACGCTCATATTGCCCCTCGACTCGTAGGGTATCAGTTCCTTGGACAAGATAGGATACTTGCTGAGGAGCATCAAGCAGTTGCCACCCTTGGGATGAATGGTAGTATCTTGATAAGCATACATCGGCTTGAGCATACTGTCTATCTGCTCTTGATTCTTGCCATTGGGCATAGCCTCCTGCAAGCACACGATGTCAGCATCTTGCTCGGCTATATAAGCCAAGCAAATGTTGGAGCCCTCCGCATCATCAGTCTGATTGCCAAAGTTCCAAGTGTTGTAAGAGAGCACCTTGATACTGCCCTCGGGCGCCTCACCTTTGATATTGATAGGCATGTACTTACGCACCGGCACAAAGCTCACCAAGAACCCCACGAAAGGAATCAGGGCATACTTGGAGCGAAACAAAAGCCAGAAGCAAAGGAATCCGAAGTTGACCAGCAAGAAGAAAGGAAAGGTGAGCCCAGCATTGGCAAAGACACCCATCTTCTCTGGTGGCAACATATCGGAAAAGCCCACGAGCAGCATGAGGATAATGGTAGCCACATTGGCTCCCGCTATCACGCGATAAGTAAACTCCTTGAATCCTTTAAACATATATATCTTGATTTTGCAAGTTACTATATATTAATAATGAGCACACCTCACATTTATCTGCTTTGCTCAAAGAGGGTTTGCTTCTCCTCCTTGGTCAAGCTGTCATATCCGCTCGTACGTATCTTGTCCAGTATTCTGTCTATCTCCGCTTGCGAAGCCTTCGTGTTAGGTGTGCATTCGGCATCCTGCTGATAAGCCTCGGAAGAATAGTCGGTATTCTGCTTATAGGAGAAATGGCTCTTGCTGCCTCCTCGCTTGCCTCCAAACATATTCTTCAATTTCTCAAAGGCATCGGCAGCCGAGCTATCCTGATAGCCACCATTCTGACAATAGTTTTGATTGGTCTGCTTGCGCCAATATCTGATCATGAAGAAACCGAACACCATACCACCCAGGTGGGCAATATGAGCCACACCATCGCCTGTGGTAGCCAAAGCAGAACCCAATTCGATGGCAGCATAGCCTATCACAAAATACTTAGCCTTGATGGGCACAGGCAATGGGAAGATGAAGATGCGCTCATTGGGATAGATCATGCCAAATGCCAAAAGGATGGCATAGATGGCACCTGAGGCACCCACTGTGGTCCACAAGTTGAGGTACTCACCCATAGCCATGCGAGCACCATCTATGCTCACTACGTTATAGGCAGCCAAATCCTTCACAACAAAGGTTACATACTGGGCAGCCTCCTGGAAAAGACCTGCTCCCACGCCACAAGTAATGTAATAAAAAAGGAATTTCTTTGGTCCCCATGCTCTTTCCACTACACAGCCAAACATCCAAAGGGCAAACATATTGAAGATGATATGTTCCCAACCGCCATGCATAAACATGTAGGTGAAGAGTTGGTAAATGCGAAAGTCGGAAGCCATAAAGAAATGCAGTCCGAGCCATTCATTGAGTAGATAACCTCCAGACGCATCATGCCCCATCACAAGGCAGAGTATGAAGGCTACTACATTCACTATCAACAAATTCTTTGTTACTATTGGAATACTACGCATAATAATTTTCTCTTTAAAATCTATTTCGGTGGCAAAATTACTAAAAATATCCGTGAAATCAGCCAAAAATAGGTATATTACACTTAATTTTCAATAAAAATATCACTTTTCTTCATTTTTTGTTTGAACTTTAAGAGGAAAAGACTATATTTGTAAGCAAAAACGAAAAAGAATAAAATTATTAATCATTTAATAACGTAAAATTATGAACAAGACAGAATTGATCGACAAGATTTCAGCAGGTGCTGGTATCAGCAAGGCTGATGCAAAGAAGGCTCTCGACGCTACAGTAGTTGCACTTAAGGACGCTCTCGTAGCAGGTGACAAGATTCAGTTGGTAGGCTTCGGTACTTTCAGTGTAAACGAGCGCCCAGCTCGTGAGGGTATCAACCCAGCTACTAAGGAGAAGATCCAGATTGCAGCTAAGAAGGTCGCTAAGTTTAAGGCTGGCGCTGAACTCGCTGACGCAATCAACAAATAATTGTAAAGATTATTCTATAAAACAACATAGGGCAGTCCTTTCGGGCTGCCCTTTTGTCATGCTATTGGGTTATCTTATTTTGGCTGCTTACCAATGTAAGCTAAAATACCACCATCTACATAGAGAATATGTCCATTTACGGCATTGGATGCATCAGAAGCCAAGAACACGGCTGGACCTTCCAGCTCTTCTGGGTCCAACCAGCGACCAGCAGGAGTCTTGGCACAGATAAAGCTGTCGAATGGATGACGGCTACCATCAGCCTGGCGCTCACGAAGAGGAGCGGTCTGAGGAGTGGCGATATAACCAGGGCCCAAACCATTGCACTGGATGTTATACTCACCATACTCTGAGCAGATGTTGCGAGTAAGCATCTTCAAGCCACCCTTGGCTGCAGCGTATGCAGAAACTGTTTCACGGCCCAACTCACTCATCATAGAACAGATGTTGATAATCTTACCATGACCCTTCTTGATCATACCTGGGATAACAGCCTTAGATACGATGAATGGTGCAGTAAGGTCGATGTCGATTACCTGCTTGAAGTCATCTACAGACATCTCTGTCATAGGAATGCGCTTGATGATACCTGCGTTGTTAACCAGGATGTCGATAACGCCGAGTTCCTTCTCGATATCAGCAACCATATTCTTCACCTGCTCCTCATCAGTTACATCACAGATATAACCCTTGGCATCAATACCCTTTGCCTTGTAATCAGCCAATGCCTGGTCCATGTGATGCTGGCTACGGCAGTTGAAAGCAATCTTAGCACCCGCCTTGGCATAAGCCTCGGCAATAGCGAAACCGATACCATAAGCGGCACCAGTTACGAGGGCAACCTTACCCTCCAATGAGAATAGTTTGTTAAAGTCCATACTTCTATATTTTCTGTTGTTTGATTTGTTACGAGGGCAAAGATACAAAATATTTTTGAATCTAGCTCTTAATCAATACGAAAGATGCGACCTTTTTACTTATTTTCTCATTTTATTGACTACTTTTCCTAAGTTTATCCCTTTTTACGATGTTATATTCATACACTTATCGTATCTGAACACCCAATGTTTCTTCTATTACCTGGATGACCTGCGGGATGGAATCTGTTTCAAAATCACCCGTCAGACGCTTACTTTCATCAGAAGCTGTATATTTAACACCTGACAGTTCTGTCAATTTCTCCAATACTTCTGATAGCGGTGTATTGTTGAAATGCAAACGATGCGTAGCCCATGCCACATCGTTGATATCATAATCCGCCAACAACTCAGGCTGGGCAGCCCCTTTCAACAGACGTGCCCGCTTGCCTTTAATCAGGAAAACGCCTTCAGCAGAATGGCGAGCCGTGAAAAGCACCTTTCCGCCGGTTACCATCACTTCGGGGGCATCCGTTCTTTCATCCACCATAAACTGGGTACCGAGCACCCTTACATGTCCATGCTCTCCAACTACATCGAAAGGATGCTGTTCATCATGCTTCACCTGATAATAGATGCAGCCCTTCATCTCCACCTTTCTGCAATCATCTTCCTGATAGGAAAGAGAAGAATGAGGCATCAACGATACCTTCGTTCCATCAGGCAGATGATACGCCATTACTTCCGATTCAGCAGAAAGCGTCACCGTCTTTGGCTGCAAAAGCGTATAGGCTCCTATGGTGAAGAGCACCAGAATAGATGCAGCCACAGCTATCCAGCGGATGCGACGCATACGTAAAGATACAGTTGCTGCATGCGAAACCTCTTCATCAGCGATGCCAACCCGAGCCTTCACTTTCTGCAAAGCCTTCCTGGTATCCAGTTTGCCCGGCTGAAAATACTTCAGCACAAATTCCTGTTCGTTCTTGTTGATCTTCATCATAGAATCCCTTTCTTCCTTTAAAATTGTCCTGTAATAGATGCAAAGAGCGTATTGGTGTGCTTATACTTCTCGATGCCATTATATCGCTTACCCTTCGTATAGCGGATATTGTTTCTGCCATTTTCGATATTGAAGTCGCTTGTCAGCCATCCCAAAGATAGAAACACGTCACCCGAACGGAAGGTCAAAGCCGACTTGATGCGCCAAGCCAGCCATTTTCCGCCATGATTACTGACGGTTCGGGTAGTTGCATTACCATAAAGCTCATCTGTATAAGATGCAGGATGCCCCACACCTTGTGCGTCTTTGATTTCGGTAAAAGATACCCTATCATTATAAAATGGCGTGATGCAGAGTCCCGGCTCGCAATGCAGCAACAAGCCCGCAGTACGACGCTTGCTCAACCACAAGGTAGGAGTACGAAAAGCCAAACCTGGTGTCAGGTTGATTTGAATAATCCTCTTCGGATCATATTCATCATCCTCATAACGTTCTATCAAGGGTCTATCCCCGTGGTTGTCGTTCCATTCTATTCCACAGGAAACACCGGCATAAGTCAGAGGATAATAGGCAAATGTCAACTCAACCATATAGCTATCTTCATTGGCATCACAAAGTCCGCCCGTAATACCAGCCACATAGCGCAGCAGTTTGGTATCTTGCTTTAGCTTCATGCGATTGATCATCTCCACACGCTGTTCAAAAGTCATAGAATCCTTCACCGCTTCCACGGTATCATTCAAGATACTATTACCCGTATTCTTCTTTTGAACAGAAACATCAGAACCTTGTGCCTTGCCGGCAATGGCAAAGCACAAGGCACCTAAAATGATAAAAAGACTTCTTTTCATACTCCTCACCTTTTTTATTTGGTATATATTCCGCCTTGATTATCCGATGGTGCCGATGGCAATGGGGCGATATACTTCGAAGCTTCACAGACATTAAATCCTGCCACTACACCGAAACCACCTTTTACGTTTGAATAAGTAGGTGTCACCTGCATCAATCCAGCGTCCGCCCAACTATTGCTCTGCGCATCGTTAATGCTCTTCAAGAAGCGATAGTACTCTGGAGTAACCTTGCAAAGTTGTACATTATAAGTAAAGCCAAACAAACGGTCCCAACCATCATACGTGTGCCAATAAGAATCATTACTGTTCACTTCCAAATGCATCGTATAGGTCTGTCCATTTATCGTCCGGTCATTGAAGATATAAGCATCATCAAAGTATTCGTATTCGTCAAAGCCAAAATCATTATCCAACTCTGACTTCTTGTTAATCAATGGCTCACTGGTGGTCACCATCTCAGGCCAAACGATATTTGATGCCAAACTATCAAAACACCATTCATATTCATCCTCCCTACCCAAATAATTAAGATAATCTTGGTAATTATTAACATAAACATCATGTTGCCATCTATTGCCTTCTTTGGGAACACCTTTCAAGTTTCCATATTTCTGCTTGCGAGTTACCTTCACAGAATAATAATCCGTGGTTGAAGCAGGGTCACTAAAAGTCGCTTCCAACTTATCTACCGAGAAATAAACATCATGATCCGACGATTTCTCTTTCAAATGGATGTCACCTATATTTACATCAACCTTCTCGGGAATGGAAGTCGAAGCAGAAACCTCGGAGAGACCATCTGCCGATACCTGGACCTCAATCTTATCTCCAGCCTTCTGCTTTCCTACGGCATAATACTGTCCTATTAGGGTAGAAAGAGACCAACTATCGGAAACTTGAGAAAAGGACTGCGCTTCCTTTATGTTTTCGATACGTTTCACCTCCTGTGGCATTCCATTTACCTTATATACGACACTTGCATCCACGGTTAAACGTGATTGGGTATCTATATCTCCTTTGAACGAAGAAACGGGCAAGCTTTTCGTTACAACAATAAGTGTGGTGTCTCCCTCCGTAGGAAAACAATAAAGTACCAATCGGGGAGTATCTTGCAGCTTCTTTACATCAAAATCATCTATACAAGAAGAAAAGACCACGCTCATCAAAAAGAAGAACAGTCCCCATCTCCAACTTACATTGATTTTTATTCTTCTATGATTTGTATTCATATACAATGAAATTTCTTTTGTTTTAAAACTTGATAGTATAGCTAAATGAAGGTATTATTGGAATAAATCCCTTGTTTTTCGCCTCAAACTGCTGCGTAACCCCATTATAGTCCACCTTGACGTACATCGAGTTGAGATGGCAATAAGCATTATAGATGCTCAAATTCCAAATGCGCTCATGTCCATGCTTGGTGACATGACGGAAATCGAATCCCAAGTCCAAGCGATGATAAGCTGGAAGCGTCAAATTATTGGGGATGGCATAGACATAAGAGGCGGAATTCCACCAATTCCCGTAATACTTGCCTTCTTGATCTGGCAAGCTTGGCAATGCCGCCAACTGGGTTGGCACCGTGGCATGATTGCCCGTATGATAGTTCCAGACCGCAAAGCAACTCACCTTCTTGTTAAACGCATACCGCAAGGACAGATTCAACTTATGGCGGTTGTCAAACTTGTCGTAATACCAATCCTGATAGAAGTCATCATACTTTCGCTTGTTCCAGGAGAGCGTATAAGAACCACTCAAAGTCAGATGATTGGTGCGATAAGTGGCATCAGCCTCAACGCCATAGAAGAGCCCCTTGCCATCCATCACTTGCGAATCCCAATGCTCAGCAGGCGGCTCTATGCCTACCCAACTGCTGTATTGAAGCAGATGCTTGGACAACTTGTAATACCCTTCGAGCGACAGAAGCCAATGGCGGTTGGGCTGGGCATAGATTCCTGCCGCAAACTGATAAGAACGCATTGGCTTCAGATTTCGGGTAGTCGGTACCCAATAATCTGTAGGCAAGGACAAGTAGCTGTTAGAGACCTTATGCACATACTGGGTCATCTGAGTAAAGGAAGCCTTCAGCGACACCTCATTGCTCAGTTGATATTTCAGGGCAAAACGTGGGTCGATATTCAAGAAGTTCTTGTTACTGATATGAAAAAGGCCCATATTGAAGCCAACATTCATACTCCAGTTGCGGTTGATATTGATTTCATCCTCTGCGTATACCGTCCACTCATGCGCCACATGACGATTACTACTATTCATTCGGATGGTATCAACTTGGGCTGATGCATTTCCCTCATATCCTGTATAATCCAATTGCATAGCTGTCTGGGGGCGAAAGAGATGCATCGTATAGTCGCTTCCAAAACGGAAATGATGACGAGGGTTCGGACGGTAATCGAATGCCAGACGATAGCCCGCATCATAAATCGTTGAGGTATAACCATGCTCCAAGTGAGTGACAGAAGTGGCATTCTCTCCCGAAGGATTGATATAACGATCATCATCCAAGGAATACAACTTGGAACGATTATGGGAATACACCGCTGTAATGTTTGAAAAGAGCTTCGGAGAGAACAGGTAGTTCCAGTTGAGTGCAACATTAAAGTTTCCCCAATCCAGCTGCGACTTCGTCAAGTCCTTGTCATAGCTTTGGTTGGGTTGATACCCATCCGCCTTACTTTCATCATAATCATCCTTCACGTCCCAACTGTCTTTTCCGTGATAGAGACTCAAGTCTATCTTCGAACGGTCGTTGAAACGATGGGTTACCTTGGCATTCAGATCCATGAAGTAATAACCTATCGAAAGTTTCTCATCCGGATCAGAGAAAGCCTTGGTCAGGGGACGGGACAGCAAATCCAACCAGGAACGGCGCATACCTATATTATAAGAGGTCTTGCCTTTCTGGATAGGTCCCTCAAACTGCACACTGGCATCGAGCAGTCCGATGCGATAGGCACCATGAAACTGATTCATGTTTCCATCGGCAGTACGCACATCCACCACCGACGACAATCTTCCACCATATCGTGCAGGAAAGCCGCTCTTGTAGAAATCCACGTTTTTCACCACATCGGCATTGAAACTGGAGAAAAGACCCAGCGCATGATTCGTATTATAAAGCGGAGTACCATCAATCAGAAAAAGATTCTCATCGCCATTGCCACCATGCACATAGAGTCCGCTTGCCAACTCCTGTCCTTCTGCCACTCCACTCACACGCTGCAGGGTCTTCACCACATCCGGCGAAGACATCAGGGCAAACTCTGTCTTGATATCCTTGTTCGAAAAGGAGCGCTTGCCGGTTTGTGTGGTCAGAAGAGGAGAGTTCAAGTCGCCATCTACCACCACCTCAGGCAGTTTACCATCAACACGGAGTGCCATATTATGATGCATATCTTTCGAGAGATTCAATTTTTCCACCTTGTCGGCATAGCCCACATACGAAAAGCGAAGCTGATGCTCGCCTTCGGGCAGGGTAAGCGAAAAGAAACCATATTCATTGGTCGTTGTACCGATGCCATCCGTCAGATCATAGATGGTGGCATTAATCAGCGATTCGCCACTCTCGTCACGGACGTATCCGCTGAGAGTGTGGCGACGCTGAACCTGCTGAACTTTGTGATTGATATTCGTGTAAGATGTTGATATTTGTTGTACGGGTTTTCGCTTCAATATCACATAGTTCGCATTGATATTATATAGAATATGAGTTTTCTCGAAAAGCGCCTTCAGTGCCTTCTTCACCGAAAGATGCTGGATATCTGGTCCATGATACTTGATGTTCAATTCCCCATCAAGCGATGAATCATAGACGAAGTTGATTTTCCTGATGCGGTGCAGCCAATCCATCTGCTGACGGATGGTGGTAGAAGTCTGAGCCTCCACCATCATCTTCGGCGTACCTGCCAACGTTGGAGCTGGCAAGGCTAGAATTGAGAGCGCAAAAATAATCTCTTTACCTTTCATAACTGTACTTTTATTCATTCTTTTATTGCTATAACGCAAGAATTACAGAATACCCCCATGGATGAAAGGTAAAATATAGAAAAAATCTGCAAGAAAATCATCTTTCTTGCCTCGTAAGGTCTTTAAAGCCTTGGAAATCTGATGCTCCACGGTCTTTTCCGACAGGTTCAGTTCTTCAGCAATCTCCCGATAAGTCATACCGTCACGCTTGCTCATCAGGAAGATTTCCCTGCATCGTTCGGGCAATAGCTCGATAGCCGTCCACAGTTCTGCCTCCCGGAAAGAACTTTCCTGTGCCTGGTCATCAGAAATCACGCCACATAAATCGGTAGGAGTAATCTCCGTATCTATCGGAGACTGGCGGCGCAACCGGTCGATGCAGGCATTGCGCACAGAGGTATATAAGAAAGCCTTGATGTTTTCCGGCATGATGCTTCTACTTATCAATTTCACAAAACAATCCTGCACCACGTCTTCAGCCTCATCGATATCATGCAGATAATGAGTGGCATAAAGACATAGCGGACGATAATACTGCTGAAATATCAAGTCTATCTCTTGCATAAACCTTCTCTACCTAAACTAAACTCTTATATAACAAAATAACCCTTCAAATCCGCAAAGACCTGAAGGGTTATTTCATAATCTGTTGTCCCAGGCGGATTCGAACCACCACTGACAGAACCAAAAACTGTAGTGCTACCATTACACCATAGGACAAGCAAATCGGATGCAAAGGTAGTGGATTTTTTCTCCACTACCAAATATTTTCAATACTTTTAACGATTACTTAACGGTAATCAAGAAGTAGTTCTTCTTACCTTTCTGAACCAAAAGATACTTGCCGTCAATCAGGTCATCAGCAGTTACAACCTGGTCGAAAGCAGCGAGTTTCTCCTTGTTGAGAGAAACGCCACCACCCTTAACGAGCTTGCGCATCTCGCTCTTGCTTGGGAAGATCTGCATACCCTCCTGATTGAAGAGATCTACGGCTGTACCACCGAGCAGGTTCTTGTCGAGGTCGTAGTGAGGAACATTGGCGAATACATCGTTCAATGTAGCCTCATCGAGCTGTGCCAAATTCTCCTTGGTAGCCTTACCGAAGAGGATGTTGCTGGCTGCGATAGCCATATCCAAGTCCTCCTGAGAGTGAACCATCACGGTAACCTCCTCAGCCAGACGCTTCTGGAGTACACGGCGACCTGGATCCTGCTTGTGCTCCTCTACGAGGGCATCGATAGTCTCCTTGTCAAGGTCGGTGAAGATCTTGATATACTTCTCAGCATCATCATCGCTTACGTTCAACCAGAACTGGTAGAAAGCATAAGGAGTTGTGCGGTTGCGATCCAACCAGATGTTACCGCTCTCTGTCTTACCGAACTTCTTGCCGTCTGCCTTGGTAATCAAAGGACAAGTGAGGCAGAAGCACTCTGCATCGTTACCCAATGTACGGTGAATCAACTCAGTACCGGTAGTCATGTTACCCCACTGGTCGTTACCACCAAGCTGAAGGCGAACGCCATACTTCTGATACTGATAGAGGAAGTCGTAACCCTGAAGCAACTGGTAAGTGAACTCTGTGAATGACAAACCATCACGAGCCTCACCGTTCAAGCGCTTCTGCACGCTGTCCTTTGCCATCATATAGTTGACTGTGATGTGCTTACCTACCTCACGAGCGAAGTCAAGGAAGGTGAAGTCCTTCATCCAGTCGTAGTTGTTGACCATCTCAGCCTTATTAGGCTCAGAGCCATCGAAGTCGAGGAACTTAGACACCTGCTTCTTGATAGCTTCCTGGTTATGATAGAGAGTTTCAGAGTCGAGCAGATTACGCTCCTGGCTCTTGCCTGAAGGGTCGCCAATCATACCTGTAGCACCTCCCACGAGCAGATATGGCTTATGGCCACAACGCTGCAAGTGACGCAACATCATGATACCGCAAAGGTGACCGATGTGCAGAGAGTCTGCAGTAGGGTCAGTTCCGAGATAGGCAGACACCATGTGGGTGTTGAGATATTCCTCAGTACCTGGCATTATCTGCGCCAGCATACCACGCCATTTCAATTCTTCAACAAAATTTTTTGCCATCGAATGTGATTCTTTATTATATTATATAATATGTGAAGGGGCCCAACACATAGTCGGAAACTTACGGTACGGGGTCATAGCCCGAACCACCCCATGGATTGCATCTCAAGATGCGCCATATCGCCAAAGCTAGTCCCTTAAAGGGTCCATGCTTCAAGATGGCTTGTCTTGCATATTCCGAGCAAGTAGGCTGAAAGCGACACGAAGGCGGAGTATAGGGAGTGATACACTTTTGATAAAAAAGTATAGGCAACACCAATACCCATATAAGTAATTGGCGCACTCCATTCATCAACAGACGAAACACCTGCATCATGATTTGCTCTTTTTGTTCTTAGGCTTAAGAATACCTTCTGGAGTCAGTCTATCAGTCAACTGCCCCAAGAGTTTTACTATAGCCTTTTTCACATCAGCAGAATCATGCAGTTTCTCGTCCTGCCAAACAAAAGCCACCCAGAGTTGTTTCTGTGGATGCTGTTGCAGCCATTCCATTAGGTCCAGCCTGTTGAGCCGAAAGCTCTCACGCAACTGTCGCTTTACACGATTGCGATCCACAGCATGCTTAAAGTATCTTTTAGACACACTAACCATTACTTGTGTCGCAGCATCGCTCTCATTCTTCTTATCAACCAATAGGCATATCATTCTCACTGGCCAAACCATGAAAGTTTCAGCCTGACCAGAAAAGAGCTGCTCTATATATGCCAGTCGGCAAAGATGCTCTTCCTTAGCAAATGTATATACCTTGTTAATTGACATCAATTATTACTTTAACTTGTTTTCTACTTGTTATGACGTTTCAGATAGTCTTTCAGCGCACCTGTCATAGATGGGAACTCCTTGCTAGGAGCAGCCAAGTCAAGGCGCAGTCCTTCATCAGCCACGGTTTTGGCAGTAGCTTCACCAAAAGCAGCCAATGCAATATCGCCCTGCTTGAAATCAGGGAAGTTCTTCTTGAGAGCCTTCACACCAGTAGGGCTGAAGAACACCATCATATCATAATCGAAGTTCTTCACCTCCTCCTCAGAGAAATCATTGCTCACTGTGCGATACATCACGCACTCAGTGTGATGCAGTTTCTTCTCATCAAGAAGATTAGCAATATCATCATTATGAACACTGCTCAATGGAACGAGATACTTCTCATTCTTGTGGCGAGTCATTTGTGCCATCAAGCCATCTATCTTACCAGTCTCGCCAAAGAACACCTTGCGCTTGCGATACTGTACATACTTTTGGATATAGAGGGCAATCGTCTCAATGACACAAAAATACTTCATGTCCTCAGGGATGGTGATGCGCATCTCCTTTGCCAACTTAAAATAGTTGTCCACTGCGTGACGCGATGTAAAAACGACTGCAGTATAGTCAAGCAAATTAATCTTCTGCTGACGGAATTCCTTCGCTGTAAGTCCCTCTACCTTGAAGAATGGGCGGAATACGCACTCAACTCCCATTTCTTTCTGGATGTCGTAGTAAGGTGATTTCTCACTTGCTGGTTTTGGCTGAGAAACTAAAATCTTCTTTATCATTTTGTCTTAAAAGTTTATTTTCAGATAATGACTGATTAATACTAGCCCACCCCATAGGGCGAGCAATGGTACCACTTCGAGTGCACAAAAGTACAAAAATATTTGCAAAAACACTCCATTTCTTTTAAAAAAGATAAGGTATGTCTTGTAAAATGTCAATATTTTAACTATTCCTAATACTACGAGGGTATAAATCACCGCTACTTGAAGTGCCAAATTGAAATATGACAGTAGCATGACCACTGGGAACAAAGCCACCCCTTCAGTAGATATCAAGAACAGAAACGACTTGAGCCATTGTACATTTTTTTTCTTGTCAAAGAACACCCATCCGGATATGACATAAAGCAAAGTTTTCAGTAAGAAATAACTTGCCACACAGGCTGCATATATGCTGATTACCTGATACTGGTCTATGGTAAAGGTGTCGCTGATAGAAGCCCTAGAGTAGATGAAAAAGCCGATAGCTATGAGCAAACAAGTTTGCAGCACGAAAAAGAATTGAAATCTTATCTCGTTACTCGTCTCCGTCACCTCCGTAGTACCGAATGAAGGCAAGCGGAAGAAGTTTTTAGCTTGACGAATGATAAACTGCTGACTTCTGCTGAATGCCACACATGCCAATACGAAGCATAGCAAGAGAATGGAAGAGATAAAATTATCTCCTGCCACCGTATAAGGCACAGGATCTCCTGCCACGCCCAAACGTCCGCCCCTCAACTCAGGATGGAAAAGCGAATCCTTCGAGAAAAAAGACTCGCGATAATACTGAGGAAGGCTCACGTCACGCAAGCTCTTGCCTGGTTTATGTCCTGGCAGATGTAGCGTATCGGGCATCAAGCTCCAGTGAGTAATCTCACAAGGCTTGATATGGGCGCGGATCATAGAGTCTTGCTGAGCAGGCGTCGCATTCTTAGGCAGCCAACTCAACACCTGTCTTGGAGTGAGTTGGCTGCCCTGTTGCTTCTGCACTTGCTGCTGTTCTTCTGCCTCAAGTGCCGGCTCTGTCAATATAGAATCTGCTTGCTGCACCATTCTTTATAGCCCAAAAGCTTTCTTAATATCGTCTACCTTGTCTAGTTTTTCCCAAGTAAAGAGTTCTACCTTTATAGTCTTTGCCTCATGATAGCGGCTTGTGAAGGTTTTCTCTACCACTTCATTCTTGCGTCCCATGTGACCGTATGCCGCTGTTTCCAGGAACATTGGCTGACGCAACTTCAGCTGGCGCTCAATAGCCTTAGGGCGAAGATCAAACATCTCTGCTATCTTGTTGGCGATCTCACCATCTGTCATATCTACATGGCTACGACCATAGGTATTAACATAGATGCTTACTGGCTCAGCCACACCGATGGCATAGCTTACCTGTACCAGCATCTCGTCTGCCACACCAGCAGCCACCATATTCTTGGCAATATAGCGAGCTGCATAAGCTGCCGAGCGGTCTACCTTACTGCTGTCCTTGCCAGAGAAGGCACCACCACCATGAGCGCCCTTGCCACCATAAGTATCCACGATAATCTTACGACCTGTAAGACCAGTATCTCCATGAGGACCACCAATCACAAACTTACCTGTAGGGTTCACGAAGTACTTGATGTCATCATTGAAGAGAGCCAACACCTTATCGCTCAAGTGAGTCTTCACACGTGGAATCAAGATATTGATTACATCCTCACGAATCTTGGCAAGCATAGCCTCATCGTCATCCTCACCGTTTGCCTTCTTGATGAAGTCATCATGCTGAGTAGAAACCACGATGGTATCGATGCGCTGTGGGATATTATCATCTGAGTACTCGATGGTAACCTGGCTCTTAGAGTCTGGACGGAGATAAGTCATCACCTTACCCTCCTTACGGATATCAGCGAGAATACGCATGATGAGCTGTGCCAAGTCGAGAGATACCGGCATGTAGTTGTCGGTCTCATTGGTTGCATAGCCAAACATCATACCCTGGTCGCCTGCGCCTTGATTTTCATCTTCCTCACGGCTCACGCCACGATTGATGTCATCACTCTGCTCGTGGATAGCAGTAAGCACACCACAAGAGTCGCCGTCAAATTGATATTCACTCTTGGTATAGCCTATTTTCTTAATGGTCTTGCGAGCAATGGTCTGCAAGTCTACATAGACATTAGAGCGAACTTCACCCATGATTACCACCTGACCCGTGGTACAGAAGGTCTCGATAGCACAGTGAGCATGGTCATCGTAAGCCAAGAACTGGTCGAGCAACGCATCTGAAATCTGGTCAGAAACTTTATCTGGATGTCCTTCAGAAACTGATTCTGATGAAAACAAATATGCCATATTTTCTCCTTTGTTGTCTTTTAATTATTGATATTCATTATTTTGCGGCTGCAAAGTTACGCATATTTTTTCAGATTACGCCACTTTTCTTTAGAAAATTCTGATTTTCGGCTCTGATAGAGGCATATTTAGAACATTCGGGTAGTTATTTCTTGATATTCCGAGGATGATGGAACAAAATTGCCTCTCGCAAATCAGACGTTTCGATATGCGTATAGATTTCCGTTGTTCCGATGTCTTCATGCCCCAACAGTTCCTGTATCACTCTCAGATCAGCCCCTCCCTTCAGGAGTGCAGTGGCAAAGCTATGGCGCAGGGTATGCGGCGAAATGGTTTTCTTGATTCCTGCATCCAGTGCCGCATTCTTGATCATAATCAATATCATATTGCGAGTAAGATGAGCACCACGACGATTCAGAAAGACATAGTCTTCCTCGCCAGGCTTAATCTTCATCAAATTTCTGTCTAGAAACCAAAGATGAATCTCCTTCAATGCTTTATCAGATATCGGAATCAAGCGTTCCTTGCTTCCCTTGCCCAAGACACGGATAAACTTTTCTTCCTCAAACATATCACTAATTTTCAGATTCACAAGTTCCGACACACGCAAGCCGCAAGAAAAAAGAGCTTCTATAATTGCCCTATTACGCTGTCCCTCCCATTTGGTACGGTCGATGGCATCTTCCAGCAAATCCACTTCCTCTACCGACAAATATTCCGGAAGATGCAAACCGATTTGGGGAGAAGGCAACAGTTCTGTAGGATCACTCTTGATATAATCATCCAACACCAGAAAGCGATAAAATGACCGGATACCACTCAATATGCGCGCTTGCGAACGAGCGGCAATCCCCTTATCATGAAGGCTTGCAGAGAAAGTTTCCAAGTCTTCCAACTTAATATCCAAGAGTGAAAGCTGATTCTGCTCAGCATATTCTATAAGAAACATCAAGTCATGATAATATGCCTCAAGCGTATTTTGCGAGTAATTTCGCTCCAACTTGAGGTATCTCATATAGTTCTTGACAAATTCATTTCCTTTTTTCTTGCTTGTTTCCATTTTTATTCTTACCTTTGCATAAGATATGTTGCAAAATTACAAAAAAATAATAAAACGAGCAAATTATGAAGATACAAATTATCAATGGTCCTAATTTGAACCTCCTTGGCGTAAGAGAGCCAGGTATCTATGGCAGCAATTCTTTTGAGAGTTATCTTCCCAAATTGAAGGCCAAGTATCCAGACATAGAGATAGAATACTACCAAAGCAACATTGAGGGCGAGCTCATCAATAAGTTGCAGGAAGTAGGTTTCTCTTATGATGGCGTAGTACTCAATGCTGGCGCCTATACCCATACCAGCATCGCCCTGCAAGACTGTATCCGCAGCTTGAAGTGCCCTGTAGTAGAAGTACATATTTCCAATGTACACAAGCGCGAGGAGTTCCGCCACCATTCTTACATTTCATGTGCTTGCCTGGGAGTTATTTGCGGTTTCGGGCTTGCCTCTTACGACCTTGCCATTGCTGGTATTCTAGCACAGAAGTAATATGACAGAGACTGAACTCATCGACCAGTACATCTGCCAGCACATCGAACCAGAGGGCGACTATCTATATCGCCTGTATCGTGCCACGAATATCCACACCATACATGGGCGAATGGCTAGCGGTCACATTCAAGGTCGCCTATTAAAGATGCTGGTGCAGATGATACGCCCCAAGAACATCCTTGAGGTGGGAACGTTTAGTGGCTATAGCGCCATCTGCCTAGCCCAAGGATTGGAAGAAGGAGGCAAGCTCTATACTTTCGAAATCAATGATGAGATGGAAGATTTCACCCGTCCATGGATAGAAGGTTCAGAGGTTGCTGACAAGATAGACTTCCGCATTGGCGATGCCAATATAGAAGCCCCCAAATTAGGTGTCATGTTTGACATGGCTTTTGTAGATGGCGACAAGCGCACCTATATCGAAACCTACGAGATGGTGCTGAGCATCATGAATCCCGGTGGCTACATACTTGCCGACAATACGCTTTGGGATGGTCACGTCATTGACCCGGCTTATGACAGAGACCACCAAACGAAAGGCATCAAGGCCTTCAACGACTTAATAGCAAAAGACCCACGAGTAGAAGTAGTCATTCTGCCATTACGTGATGGTCTCACACTGATTAGGAAGAAATAAAGAAAGCATTCGGGAAAAATAAGGAAAGAGCCTTGGTTGCATCACAACAACCAAGGCTCTTTTCTTTATTCTATTAGCTCAGCAATCTCTTGCTCAATGCTCTTACTGGATACCAAACGGCAAGCCAGCCAACGGCTATCACCGTAAAGAAGATGATGGCTACATCTGTATAATGCACACTCACAGGATAAGCATCCACTATAAATGAGCCCTCTGAGTCGCCCAGTCTTACAAATCCATACTGCTGCTGCAACAAGCAGAGCAGCAATCCCAAGCCAATACCTATCACGGCACCTATCACGGCTATCATTCTACCTTCAAATAGGAACACGCGTGTTATCTGCTTGTCATTGGCTCCAAGATTGCGCAAAGTTACCACATCGTTCTTCTTATCAATAATCAACATAGATAGCGAGCCAATGATGTTGAAACATGCCACAACCAAGATAAATGTCAAGAAGATATAAGCCATTAGCTTCTCTATCGACATAATCTTGAACGTATCTTCCTGCTGTTCAAAACGATCGAACACCCGATATTTCGAGCCTGCTATCTGCTGCATTTCTTCCTTCACGGCATCCAGATTGCTACCGGGCTTAAGTCTTATCTCTAAGTCAGACACCATGCCTTGCTGGCCAAACAAGTTGCGAGCAAAGGAGATAGATGTTACGATATAATTCTTATCATACTTCGATTGTTTCACTGCAAATAGGACACCTGGGGAATTCAGAGAATCCGCCACAAATCCATCGCTTGGATTAGCCATATCCACAAGTTGTCCTTCCTTCTTCGGAGCATATATTTTGAGGAAGCCATCCCATTGCGCTCCGACACCTAGTGTTTGAGCCAGTCGGATGCCCAGTGTACCATACTGCAAATTAGCGGCATGAAGAGAGAATGTGCCATCACCATACAAGATGTCTGTGATATGCGACATCTCAGCAAAGTTGTCGTCCACACCCTTGATCTTCACCATTGCCTGCCTGCCTTGATATACCGCCAAGGCTTGGTCTTCCACAGTCTCCGTGGCAACATCCACCTGAGGCAATTGTCTTATCTGGGTCAGGATAGGATCATCAGCAGGAGCCGTTTTCCCCTCCACAGGAACCACCTTCAGTTGCGGGTCAAAGCTAGTAAAGAGCGTAGCCACCAAGTCATGGAAGCCATTAAATACGCTCAGCACGATGACGAGCGCCATCGTAGCCACAGCCACACCTATCACGGAGATAGAACTGATGACATTAATTACATGCGTACTCTTCTTGGAGAAGAGATACCTACGAGCCACAAAAAAAGGAAAATTCATGTTTCTGTCTTAACTTAACTTCTACTACAATCTTACTTCTTCAACAATTCGTCGATGCGCTCCAGATAGTCGAGACTATCATCCAGGAAGAATCTCAATTCTGGTATGATACGCAGCTGATTTCTTACCTTCTTGCCCAAGTCGAAACGAATCGTCTTCTCATTGGCATTGATATTCTTCAAGATTTCCTCACCCTTCTCTGATGGGAATACGCTCAGATAAGCAGTGCAGATGCTGAGGTCTGGGCTCACGCGAACCTTGGTCACGCTTACCATCACGCCATGCATCATACGTGTCTGCGACTGGAAGATAAGACTCAACTCCTTCTGGAGAAGTCTTGATATACGGTTTTGTCTTGTTTCTTGCATAATTATAAATTCTTAATTATAAATTATTCATTATTCAAGGTCTACATGCGTCACATCCACCCGCTCATGCAGGAAGATTTGTGCAGACTCCTTAAATTTCTCCTCACTTTCCGTGGTGAGATATTGGCAAGAGCCTTGCTTGGTAACCATCTGCTCCATCTGTGGATGTCGCTTCAAGTAATCCTTCAGGCTATTTGCCACATATTGCCCTTGCGGTACAACCCTTACCCCATCGGGGATATTCTTTACGATGCTACTCATCAGCAAAGGATAATGAGTACAACCCAAGATGATGGTGTCTATGTCTGCGTCCTTGCGCATCAGCTGGTCAATGCGCTTCTTCACAAAGTAGTCGGCACCTGGGCTATCAGCCTCGTTTGCCTCTACGATGGCAGCCCATAAAGGACAAGCCACTCCGCTCACTTGGATATCCGGCCATAGCTTACCTATCTCCATCTGGTAACTTTCGCTCTTGATGGTTCCCTCGGTAGCCAGGATACCCACGTGGCGACTCTTGGTAAGATTGCCTATCACCTCGGCTGTTGGTCGAATGATGCCCAGCACACGGCGATCAGGATCCAGTTCCGGAATATCCCTCTGCTGGATAGAGCGCAAGGCCTTAGCCGAAGCGGTATTACAACCCAAGATAACCAGATGGCACCCCATAGAGAAGAGTTTCAGCACGGCTTGGCGGGTAAACTTATACACCACCTCAAACGAGCGTGAGCCGTACGGGGCACGAGCATTGTCGCCCAGATACATATAATCATACTGTGGCAACACCTGACGCAATCCATGGAGGATGGTAAGACCACCATAACCAGAATCGAAGATGCCTATAGGTCCGGGATTAGTTGGCAGTATCATTGCAGTTTCTCCTTCAGCACAGCTGTAATATCCTCACCCATCTCAGCACTCAAATAAGGTGCGGCGTTATTGTCAGTATTCAGGATAAAGGCAAATCCCTTCTCCTTTCCTATCTTCTGTGCTTCCTCATTGATGCGAGCCTGCAGCGGAGCATACGCATCCTGCTCAGCCTGCTTCAAGAGGCGGGCAGCCTCAGCCTTGAAGGCTACATTCTTCTCCATCAAGTCACGAAGTTCTGCCTGTCGTTTCTCCAAGATAGTTTTGGCATAAGTGCGCTGACCGTCAAGAAATTCCTCATACTTGGCGTTGAACTCGTTCTCTGCGCGCTTGGTTTCCTCGTCATACTTAGCACGAAGTTCGTCCATATGATGCTTGGCTATGGTGTAGCCAGGCATGGTATGAAAAACTTGCTCAAAGCTGAAGTAGCCAAAGCGTAAACCTGTAGATTGCTGTGCAGGAGTCGAAGTCTGCATAGCAGTTGCAGCAGTCTGTTGGGCTGAAGCCATCATAGAGATGAGAGCGAAAGCCACTAGTAAGAATTTCTTTTTCATGATGCGTTATACCTTTTATATATATTAGAGAAACAAGGGCAAGCACTTGTGCCTGCCCTTTTGCTGTTATTTCAAGATAACTTTTACTTAATCTTAGCCTGTACAGCCTTGGTTACGTCTACCACATTGGTACCAGTGTAAACAGCAGCGCCATCCTCAAAGATGAATGTATAGCCACCTTCCTTGCCTACAGTCTCGATAGCAGTGCGAACCTTAGCTACGATAGGCTGCATCAACTCGCTGCTCTTCTTCTGCAACTCCTGCTGACCATCCTGATAAGCCTGCTGAATCTTCTGCTGAAGAGTCTGGAGCTCAGTCTCCTTCTGCTGCTTAGCAGTAGCGTTCATAGTGCTAGCACCCTTCTGATACTCGTCAGCCTTGCGCTGCAACTCATCCTGCATAGACTTCAAGTCATTCTCCTTCTGCTTCTGGAGAGCTTCCATCTCACCGTTAGCCTTAGCTACGTCTGGCAAAGACTGCATAATCTGCTGTGTATTGACCTTACCAAACTTCTGAGCCATCATTGTCATTGGTGCGCAAAGCATCAACATTAAAATAAGCTTTTTCATTGTTCTATTCTTTTTTAATTATTAATTCATTTTTATGTTTACATACAGCCTACATGGGGCTTATGTTCCCAATCGGCTGCAAATATACAACTATTATTTGGAATAACCTAATTTTTGGAGCACTTCGTTGCTAATATCTATCTTTGGCGAGCCAAAGATGATGCCATTGTTGCTGGCTCTGTCCAAAACGAGCGAATAACCACGAAGATCCGAGATCTCCTTCACTGCATTGTAGATTTCTTCCTGGATAGGTCCCATCAGCGCCTCACGCTTCTTGTAGAGTTCGCCCTCGGCACCAAAATATTTTTTCTTCAGGTCGCTGGCTTCCTTCTCTTTCTGCATGATGGCATCCTGCTTAGCCTTCTTCTGTTCCTGAGACAGGAACACCACCTCGTTCTGATAGTTCTTATACAGCGTGCTTGCCTCCATATTCAGAGCCTCCACCTCAGCTTGCCATACTCGGCTAGCCTGGTTCAACTGCTCATTGGCGCGCTCATAAGCTGGAATATTCTTCAAGATATACTCCATATCTACCAATGCATATTTCTGTGCATGTGCCGAGATGGCTGCTACAGCCATCACCAGCATCAATACTATTTTCTTCATTTCCTTTGAACTTTGAAATTTGAACTTTGAACTTTGAACTTTATGATATGTATCACATTGAACTTTGATATTCTAATCTTATGAAAAAAACGTTGCAAGACGAGTAATCATAATGTTCAAATCTCAAAGTTCAATGTTCAAAGCTTTAGAACTCCTGACCCAAGATGAAGTGGAACTGGCTTCCACCCTTCTTGTAGCTGCTACCGTTCCATACATTGTCGAAACCGTAAGCCCAGTCGATACCCATCAAACCTACCATTGGCAAGAAGATGCGCACACCAAGGCCGGCACTACGCTTCATGCTGAATGGGTTAAACTTCTTGGTATCATACCAAGCATTACCGCCCTCTACGAATCCCAAACCATAAATGGTGGTATTACCCAAGAGGAATGGATAGCGGAGCTCCAATGAAAAGCGGTCGTATGCGTAAGCATAATAACCTGTGGTTGGGCTATAGGATACGGAACCATTCTCATAACCACGAAGTCCGATGGTCTCTTCACCATAATATGATGAGTAGCCACTCATACCATCACCACCCACATAGTAGGTTTCGAATGGACTCTTCTTGTACTTGTTGTAAGAGCCCAGCAAGCCGAGCTCAACTCGAGTCATCAAGACGAAGCACTTCTGACCTTCGGTCAATGCGGTATATGTCTTAGCCTTAAACTTCCACTTATGATATTCTATCCATCTGTACTTCTCCTGCTGCTCCTGAGAGTAGGTAGGAGAGTTGGCATTGGTGGCAAGGTTCTTGTAGTCCTTGTGGTCGAACGCACTCCATGGTGGAGTCAGGTTCACACTTGCCTCAAACTCTGAACCACGACGTGGGAAGAGTTGGTTATCTGTAGAAGTACGATTCAGAGCGATGGTGATATTCAAGTTGTTGGCATTACCATTCTGCATCAGCATATAGCTCCAGTTCTTCATCATGTAGCGCTGGTATGCCAACTGCACTGACAGTGTGAAGTAGTCATCTGGCCAGCGGAGGCGCTTACCCCATCCCAGGCTCAGACCCAGCATCTGGATATACTTATCTGGATCGTAATAATTCTCATAGTTGTTATAGTAACTATTACCGTAACCATACATATAACTCATGTAGTTGTTCATGTAGGCACTGTTGTAGTAGTTGCTTGACACGTCGGTCGACTTACTATAGTAGGCACCCACGCTAAACTGGATAGGGCGCTTGCCACCAAACCAGTTGGTAGAGTAGCTTACGTTATATGACTGATAGTAAGTACCATTGGTCTGTGCACCGATACTCAGCACCTCGCCATCACCGATAGGCATGATGCCACGATGCTCCTTGTTCTTGTTGAAGAGGTTAGCCATGGAGAAGTTGTTCAGCTTCAGTCCGATACGGCCGATGACACCCGTCTGTCCCCAACCCAGTGAGAACTCTATCTGGTCATTGCTCTTCTGCTCCAAGTTCCAGTTCACGTCTACAGTACCATCCTCATAGTTAGGCTTTACGTCTGGGCTCACCTTCTCAGCATCGAAGTGTCCCATAGAAGCCAACTCACGAGCCGAACGCATCAGGGCATCCTTAGAGAAGAGGTCGCCTGGCTTAGTACGAAGCTCACGGCGCACCACGTTTTCATACAATCGGGTGTTACCATTGATACGTACATGGCTCAGGTAAGCCTGAGGTCCCTCCTGTACACGCATCTCCAAGTCGATGGAGTCGCCGTCGATATTAATCTCGGCAGGATTGATGTTAGAGAACACATATCCATTGTTATAATAGAGGTTGCCCACGGCATCATCATCCTCATTCAAGCGCTTGTGCAAGAGTTTCTGGTTGTACACATCACCCTTCTTCATACCGAGCACGGCATTCAGATAGTCGGTAGAGTATACGGTATTGCCCACCCAGTTGATGTTGCGCAGGAAGTATTGCTTACCCTCATCTACCTTGACATATACATTGACATGCTTCTCGTCAAAGTTGGTCACGCTATCTTCCAGGATTTGTGCGTCGCGATAACCATACTCATAGTATTTGTCGATAAGTTTCTGCTTATCTTCCTTCCAACGCTCAGGGGTAAACTTCTTAGACTTGAAGAAAGTGGCAAACTTGCCAGCCTCATGGGTCTTGGCGAAGGCTCCCTTAGAGAAGAATCCACCCTTGATCTTGCGGTCGGAGAGTTTCTCATTGCCATCGATCGTAATCTGGTGCACCTTGATCTTCTCCTTCTTGTCTACCACCACGTCCAGGATTACCTGTCCCTTGTTGGCTACGTCGTCACGCTGATTGATTTGGATGTCAGCATTCTTAAATCCCTTGTCGTCGAAGTATTTCTTGGCAAGAATCTTGGCACGGTCCAGCATATTTGGTGTTACCTGAGTACCCTTTACCATACCCAGTTTCTGCTCCATATCCTCGCGTTCGCTCTTCTTCAGTCCGATATAGTTGATATTGGAGATGCGAGGGCGCACAGCGAGATAGATGTGCAGATAGAGTTTCTCTCCCACGATAGAGTCGGCAGCGATGGCAACCTTAGAGAAGAGTCCATGCTTCCAATAGCGTTTCACGGCATTGGTAATCTCATCGCCAGGCACGGTTATTTCCTCGCCTACGCTAAGTCCAGAGATGCCCGTGAGCACATAGTCCTCGTAGCCTTCCACACCCGATACGTTGATACCGCCTATCGTCAGAGTTCTAGGGGTACCGGCATACGAGATGTCGGGATGCACGATTTTATCTTGTGCTTGAATCTGCATACTTGCCATTACGCCGAACAGCAGGATGAAAATCTTTTTTATCTTGTTCATTTATACCTTATTATATATATGATATGCTTTTATCTTTCTTATATTATGTCCGTATGGAGAGATCTTACTTGCTCTCCTCCTCTTCTTCCACCTGAGCCTCGGTCTTGCCAAATCGGCGCTGGCGGTTCTGGTAGCTGGCGATGGCCTTGTGCAGGTCTTCTGCATCAAAGTCGGGCCAGTATGTGTCGCAGAAGTAGAGCTCCGAGTAAGCTATCTGCCAGAGCAGGTAGTTGCTAATGCGTACCTCGCCACCCGTACGAATCAGGAGGTCTGGATCTGGCATGAAACTAGTGTCCAGGTGCTTCTCGAAATTTTCCTCTGTTAGCAGGCTTTCTATCTGCTCGTAGGTAGAGCCATGCTGCAGGGCTTCCTTGACGGTAAGTTTCATGGCGTTCATGATTTCCCATCTTGATGAGTAGCTCAGAGCCACCACCATGGTCATGGCGTCATTCTTGGCCGTATGCTCCATGGTTTCCTGCAATTTGTCTTGCACCTGCTGTGGCAATCGCTTGATGTCGCCAATGACACGGAAGCGCACATTGTTCTTCATGAAGATCTCGTCTTCGAGCGATGTGAGCACCAGTCCCATGAGGGCGGCGATTTCGTCGGCAGGGCGATTCCAGTTTTCGGTAGAGAAGGTGTAGAGGGTGAGATACTTCACACCCAGACGGGTACACTCCTCGGTGATGCGACGCACGGTTTCCACTCCAGCCTGATGACCATAGCTTCTTTCTTTGCCTCGCTCTGTTGCCCAGCGTCCGTTACCATCCATGATGATAGCGATATGTTCTGGTATTCTTTTCATATCCAGTTGATCCATCATTCTTCTTTATTACAGGTTTTACATTTTGCACTGAAACTATAGGTCAGCGATACTTGCAGCATCGAGTAGCAGTCGGTGTTCTTGAAGGCTCCGCTGCTCTTCACCCAGTAGGGATCTTTCACGCCGTCCAGTTCATCGCTCAGCGAGAAGTGGATGGTCCAGTCCAGCCCCACGTTCAGTCGTTCGTTTATCTTATATTTTGCGCCAAAGCCCAGAGGCACATTGGCGGTAAACACATTCTTTTCATTGCCATTTACGTATGTGGCACCCAGACCACCGAATACGTAAGGCACCAGTCGCTTGGCTCCTCGATAGTCTCGTCCCGTGCCGTAAGGCCAGAAGTTATACTCAAACACCAGGCTCGCATCCACCAGCGTATGGCTGAATGAATAAGTCTGTTCGGCGTAATCGGGATAATAGGTATCCATCTTGTCTGAGGAGCCTTTGATCTTTCCCAGTCCGATGTTGAGTCTCAAGTCCTTGTATGGGTCGAAGTTGTATCTTCCCACGATGGCTGCCATCGGTTGCATATTCTTCAGGATACTTCCATTGAAGTCGCCCTCGTATGCCACGGTTCCTACGCCCGCACCTATCTCCAGTCGATATTGCGGGTCGTCTTGTGCGCTAGCCGCAGTACCCATCAGCACCAGAGCCGCCACCAAGAGGAAGTGTCTGACTTTTGCCATCTTCTGTTTTTACACCTTATTATATTATATAGGGCTATCGTTTCCTATCCCGTTGTCTTATTCCTTGCGCCAGCCATCACGGTTAAATCTGCCCTTCCATACATAACCGTTGCTGATGACCCAATAGTACTTGTTCTCATCACGGCAGAAACCGAAACGAGCCGTCTTGGAGAATTCCATTGGCATGCTAACCAGGGTATCTACCTTCCAAGTCAGTCCATTGTCTGTGCTCTTATACCACTTGGCGTTGCTGCCAAGAGCCACAAAGCCCGTATCAGCCGCACAAGTCATCACCTCATCCAGTTTTGGCATCTTGTAAGGTTGATTCTTATCCAACTCAAAGTAGTTCCACTCATTGTCGGTGGTAGCATCCAGGTCGGCGGTATGAGTCCAGATGGTGGCGATGGTATCGCTCAGAGCCTCATCACGTGTACCCATCAGCATCAAGTGCTCAGCATTCTTGGTAGAACGGATGGTGGCAGCCGAGAGGGAGAGGTTCTGCGTAGGCAGATAAGCCTGGTCCTTGTCCAATGTCTGTGCTGTCCATGTAGCTCCCTGGTCCTTGGATACAGAGATGCCTGCCTCGGTATAGGCATAGAGATACTTGCTGCTGGCACCAATCAACTGCTGGAGAGATGCGTCTCTGCCCTGGGCGGTCCAGTTCTCAGCATCAGTAGATGCATATACCTTTCCGTCGCTGAGCATATAGAGGCTGCCGTCCATAACCACGACATTCTGATAGTCATTCTGTGCGAAAGCCACCTGGCTCTCCACCTCATCCCAAGCAAATCCATCGGTGATGGCTGTCTTGTAGATTTTCATCTCGCCGCCAGCCTTTCCGAATACATACACATAGCCGCCCAGTGCCACTGCCTTCATGTCTTGGAGCGCCAGGAGCTGGGCATTGAGCTGAGCCTTAGGCTGCCAATTGAACACATTAGGCAGCTCCTTATGTACATTCACGGTAATCTTGTATGTAGCATAAGCCGTGAAGTCGTTGTTATACACACGGATAAAGCGTGGCTTAGAGAAGTTGATGGAATCGGAACTAGAGTAATACCCCGTGATAGAGTCGGTCTTGTCGATGTCCATCAAGAGAATAGGGCTGCTATTCTTGCTGGTGATAGTAGCCAATACGGCGGTATCCCTCACCCCACATGGCAAGGAATCCGGGTTATAGATTTGGCGTGTAGCCTGATCTATATAAAATTTATAATTTGAGCCAGTGACATTCGACTTGAGCAGGGTATCCTTTCCCGCAGCAGTCTTGGTATAGCGATCGAGCGAACCAAGAGAGAAAGCCGTAATGGCAGTGTCATGTGTATATTCTACGTTTGTATCGTCGTCGCTGCTCAAGCATGAAGAGAGCGACAAAGTGGCTGCAAGCAGCACAACGAAAGCTAAAAACTTCCTTTTCATTCTATCCAATTTATATTTTTAGCTGCAAATTTACTGAGAATTCTTCAAAAATCAGCCATTTTCTCCTCATTATTATGCAAATTATTCATTTTATCCCCGTTTTTTAAGTTTTTTAGTGATTAGCAGCGCCCAAATGGGCTAAAAACGAAGAAATCCCGCTCCTCTTGCGAGAAACGGGATCCCATAATATTTGGTTTTATTCGATGTGTCGAATAGAAGCCTATTTCTGATTCTTGCGAACCGAGAATTAGAGCTGTGGACCAGCAGCAACGAGAGCCTTACCAGCCTCGTTTGTCTCGTACTTCTTGAAGTTCTTGATGAAGCGAGCAGCCAAATCCTTAGCCTTCTCCTCCCACTGAGAAGCCTCAGCGTATGTATCACGTGGATCGAGGATCTTAGGATCTACGCCTTCCAACTGTGTAGGAACTACGAAGTTGAAGAATGGGATAGTCTTTGTAGGAGCTGCGTCGATTGAGTGGTCGAGGATAGCGTCGATGATACCACGTGTATCGCGGATAGAGATACGCTTGCCTGTACCGTTCCAACCTGTGTTAACCAAGTATGCCTTAGCACCAGACTTCTGCATCTTCTTTACCAACTCCTCAGCGTACTTAGTTGGGTGCAACTCCAAGAATGCCTGACCGAAGCAAGCAGAGAATGTTGGAGTAGGCTCGGTGATACCGCGCTCTGTACCAGCCAACTTAGCTGTGAAGCCAGAGAGGAAGTAATACTTAGTCTGCTCAGCGTTCAAGATAGATACTGGTGGCAATACACCGAATGCATCTGCTGAGAGGAAGATAACCTGCTTAGCAGCTGGACCCTGAGAGAATGGACGCTGGATGTTCTTGATGTGGTAGATAGGATAAGATACACGAGTATTCTCGGTAACAGTCTTATCTGCGAAGTCAATCTTACCATCCTTAGCTACAGTTACGTTCTCGAGGAGAGCGTCACGTGTGATAGCACCGTAGATGTCTGGCTCAGACTCCTTGTCGAGGTTGATAACCTTAGCGTAGCAACCACCTTCGAAGTTGAACACACCCTCGTCGTCCCATCCGTGCTCATCGTCACCGATCAACTTACGCTTAGGGTCTGTTGACAATGTAGTCTTACCTGTACCAGAAAGACCGAAGAAGATAGCAGTGTTCTCACCGTTCATATCTGTGTTGGCAGAGCAGTGCATAGAAGCCATACCCTTCAATGGCAAGAAGTAGTTCATCATAGAGAACATACCCTTCTTCATCTCACCACCATACCATGTGTTGATGATAACCTGCTCCTTAGAAGTTACGTTGAATACAACGGCTGTCTCTGAGTGGAGACCCAACTCCTTCCAGTTCTCAACCTTTGCCTTAGAAGCATTGTAAACGATGAAGTCTGGCTCCTGATCGAACTCAGCCTCGTTCTGAGGACGGATGAACATATTTGTTACGAAGTGTGCCTGCCATGCTACCTCAACGATGAAACGTACCTTCATACGTGTATCCTTGTGTGTACCGCAGAAACCATCTACTACGAACAACTTCTTGTTAGAAAGCTCCTTCTTAGCGATCTCCTTAACGGCATTCCAAGCCTCTGGAGTAGCCTTGTGGTTATCGTTGTGATATTCCTCAGAATCCCACCATACAGTGTCGTGAGATGTAGCATCGTCAACGATGAACTTGTCTTTAGGAGAACGACCAGTGTAAATACCAGTCATTACGTTAACTGCACCGAGCTCAGTCTCCTGACCAACCTCAAAACCCTCGAGACCTTCCTTAGTCTCCTCATTGAACAATACCTCATAAGAAGGATTGTAGAGAACCTCAGTTGTACCTGTGATTCCGTACTTTGCTAAAACTGACTTATCAAACTTTGCCATTTTATTTAAATGTATTATAAGTTGTGAAATATTATTCTTTCCTTAAAACCGCCGCAAAGTTACGAAAAATATGTTTTACGGCAAAGATTCTTGGATACAAATAATGTATTTTAAAATCTTTTTAGGTTAAAGAATTTAAAATCCGTCCCTTCCAGCCATAATTTGCCACGTTGACTTTGCAAATATTCCCAAAACATTTTGTCAATTCCGAGATTTCTTGTACCTTTGCACAAAAACTACAGCTATGAAGATTAATAACCTGAGTGAACACAACTGCATCATCAACCGCTACTTGGCAGAGATGCGCGACTGTGATTATCAAAAGAACCGACTCCTCTTCCGCAATAACATCAAGAGAATCGGTGAGTACGAGGCTTTTGAAATATCAAAAACCCTCGATTACGAAGCAACCAAAGTTACTACACCGCTTGGTGTGGCAGATGTCAATCTCCCTACCGACAAGATTGTCATTGGTACTATTTTCCGTGCCGGTCTTCCTTTCCATGAAGGTTTTCTCAATGTTTTCGACCATTCTGGCAATGCCTTTGTCAGCGCTTATCGTGAGTATACCAACGACAACCACACTGAGGTTGGCGTACACATCGAGTATCTAGCCACACCAGAGATTGAGGGCAAGACGCTCATCATCGCCGACCCTATGCTTGCCACTGGCATCAGCATGGAGATGGGATTGAAGGCCATCCTCACCAAGGGCAACCCTAAGCACATCCATGTGGCTTGCGTGCTTGCCGCTCCTGAGGGCATCGAGCACATCAAGAATACCTTCCCTGACGACAAGACCACCATCTGGTGCGCCACTATCGACGAGGGTCTCAACGAGCACAAGTACATCGTACCTGGTTTCGGCGATGCCGGTGACCTCTGCTACGGCAACAAATTATAAAAACATAAAAAATCCCTTCACCTTTCGCTTGGTGAAGGGATTTTTCATTCTTATGCCTCGTGCTGTCTTACACCCATACGAGCCTCAACTACATTAACCACATAGTCGCCCAGTTTCTCGCATTCCTGGATGATGTCCATATACATGGTGCCGATGGCGTATGTATAGAGATGGTTGTTCACGTCATTGATGTTCTGGCTCTTCAACTGATTACGATAGTTATTGATTTCGTTCTCGATGTTGAAGGAGAGGTTGGCATCATTGTCGCCCTTATGTCCCACGAGGGTGATGTTCATCTGTGTCAGGGCATTGTCGGTGAGTTCCATCATCTGGTGCATGTGCTCATACTGGTTAGGGATGAAGTCTTCCTTGCCTCGGATGCGACGGTTCAGCGTACGAGCGATGTTGTAGCAGCTATCGCCGATACTCTCTATCTCCGAGATCTCACGCAGCATGGCGCGAATCTTAGCCTTGGTCTCATCGCTCAGATGGGCATCGCTCACCTGGTCCAGATACTTGGCTATCTCTATCTCCATGTTATCGGATATGCCCTCATACTTCTCGATGCGGGTATAGAGTTTTACAAACTTATCCTCATTGGTCTCGCCCAGCAACTCCTTCACCATGCCAAACATACGCTGGATGCGCTCGCCGAAAGAGTGGATCTCCTTCTGAGCCTCCAAGACGGAGATTTCAGGGGTCTTCATGATACCCGTCTGGATAAAGCGCAGGCGGAAGTCATCCTCCTCGGCATTCTTCTTAGGACGGATAATCTGGCATACCAACTTCTCTATCTGTGGGACAAACCATACTAATAGAAAGGTATTGGAGAGGTTGAAGGTGGTATGGAAGGCAGCAAGCACAAACGAGAGCTTGGCGGCATTGGCATAGAAGCCAGGGGCTCCCTTCGCCATATCCACGTCGTAGCCCACCCAGCCGCAAACGAGATTGATGAATGGCTTGAACACGCACAAAATCCACAGCACACCGAAGATATTGAACACCATGTGCGCCATCGCCGCTCTTCGGGCCTGCGTATTGGCTGTGAGCGCAGCCACGTTACTGGTCACGGTGGTACCGATATTCTCGCCCATCACGAGCGCAATACCCTGATAGATAGGCAATACGCCAGTAGAGCAGAGTATCATCGTGATGGCCATGACAGCTGCCGAACTCTGCACACACATGGTCAGGATACTACCAATAATCAAGAATGTAATGGTGGTGAGGAAGCTCTGTGGGTCAAAGCTTGCGAAGAAATCGAGAACTGGCTGATTGTGAGCCAAGTCCATGTCGATACCGGTTTGACGTAAAGTTCCCAAACCGAGGAACATAAAGGAGATGCCGAAGATGAAATCGCCTACTATCTTGCGCTTCTTGCTATAAATCAAGATGATAGCAAAGAAGAAGGCAGGCCATACGAAGTCGGTGATGTTGAATGAGAAACCAGCACTCATAATCCATGCGGTAAGTGTGGTTCCGATGTTGGCTCCCATGATGACCGAAATGGCCTGGGCAAGGGTGAGGAGACCGGCATTAACAAACGAAACCGTCATCACCGTGGTGGCTGTTGACGATTGCACCGCAGCTGTGATGAGCGTACCCGAAAGGATGCCCGTCACACGATTGGTGGTCATAGTACCTAACACGTGGCGGAGCTGTGGACCCGCCATCTTCTGCAAACTGTCGCTCATGGTCTTCATACCGAACATAAGTAGGGCGAGTGCTCCGATAAGCCTAAAAAATATCCAAATCGACATATTATTACTTAATTTATGTTGTCAAATTCATCAAGTTATCGAATTTCTTCGTAACTTTACCCCGTGGAAAAATATGCATAATCGTGTAACAAAAACGTAACGCTAATGAAACAGATGATACAAATCCGTTGCAAAAATAATAAAAAATCTCAGAAAGTGGAAATCGGAAGCACACTTTTTGATGTTTTTTCTGCATTTGACCTCAAAATGACCCATGGGCCGGTCTCTGCGAGGGTAAATAATAAGGTAGAAGGCATGCATTACCGTGTTTATAACAGCAAGGACGTGGAGTTCCTCGACATGACCTCCTCCTCGGGTTCGCGCGCCTACACCCGCACCCTCTTCTTCGTGCTCTGCAAGGCGGTGCAAGATATCTATCCTGCCACCGATGTGGTCATCGACATTCCGGTGAGCAATGGCTTCTATGTAGATGTGCGCCTCGGTCGCCCTCTCGCTGACGAGGATGTCAACATCATCCGCAAGCACATGCAGGAGATTATCGATGCCAAGATGCCTATCCGCCGATTCACCGTGCCTACCGAGGAAGCTATCGCCTTGTTCGAGGAGAAGGGCGACGTGGAGAAAGTGAAGCTCTTGAAGACTTCGGGCTCCATCTATACTACCTATTATAAAATAGGTGAATATGTGGATTTCTACTACGGCACGCTGCTCACCAACACCTCCCAGCTCTACCTCTTCGGCTTGGAGAAGTACTATGACGGCATGTTGCTGCGCATTCCTTCGGTCAAGAACCCCGACCAGTTGGGCGAACTGACAAAGCAAGACAAGATGTTTGAGATATTCAAGGAGCACCATCGCTGGCAGAGCATCCTGGGCATCCGCACCGTGGGCGACTTTAATCAGGCTGTGGGCGCAGGCTTTACCACCGACATCATCAATATCAGCGAAGCCCTGCAGGAGAAGAAGATTGCCAAGATAGCCGAGGAGATAGCTAACAGAAAAGGTGTGAAACTGGTATTGCTTGCCGGTCCGTCATCATCGGGCAAGACCACCTCGTGCAAGCGACTGAGCATCCAGCTTGCCGTCAACGGGCTGAAACCGTTGCAGATTTCCCTGGACGATTACTTCGTGGATAGAGAGAAGACCCCGAAGGATGCCAATGGAGAATATGATTATGAGAGCATCTACGCCCTCGACTTGCAGCTGATCAACGACCAGTTTAACGCCCTCTTCCGAGGCGAGGAAGTGGAGCTGCCTAAGTATGATTTCCAGACGGGCAAGAGCAAGAAGAGCGGCAAGAAGCTGAAGATGTCTCCAGAGAATGTCTTGGTGGTAGAAGGCATCCACGCCCTCAACCCTGAGTTGACTTCGCAGATACCTAACGAGCACATATTCAGAGTGTATGCATCAGCATTGACCACCATCTTGCTGGACAATCACAACTATATCCCTACCACCGACAATCGCCTCTTGCGCCGCATCATCCGCGACTACAAGTATCGTGGCGTATCTGCCCAGGAGACCATCCATCGCTGGCCATCAGTAAGAGCCGGAGAGAACAAGTGGATCTTCCCATTCCAGGAGAATGCCGATGCCATGCTCAATACGGCGATGCTCTATGAGCTAGCCGTCATCAAGATGCAAGCCGAGCCGCTGTTACAGCAGGTACCCGAGAATTGCGAGGAGTATGCCGAGGCGTATCGCCTCCTGAAGTTCCTGAAATACTTCAAGGGCATCCCATACAACAACCTCCCACCTACCTCTTTACTAAGAGAGTTCTTGGGTGGCAGCTCCTTCCATTACTAATACTAAAAAGCGAAAGGCTGCTTTCCTCCATAAGAAAACAGCCTTTCGCCACTATATAAAACACAGCTTCGATTTTAGACCGCACACTGCACTGCACACCACATAACCACCTGATAATCATCAAGTATAATGCAGTGCGGTGTTGTCTAAACACCGCACTAACACCGCACAACACCGCACTAAATTTTAAGTCTTACCCCCCCCAAAAAAAAAATCCATTTCACGCCGTCACTCTGACCGCAAACATAATTGCAGAGAGGCATGTCAGCGTGCTGAAGATTAGAGAGATAGAGCGGTTCATCAGCCACTATCTGATGGCAGATAAAGGTATCACCCTTGCCCAGTTTACTGTTGATGGATTCCACCACAATGAAGAAGCCATTGCCCTGATACTCAATGACTACCACTCTACCCGGATACCAAGTGAGCTTTACCTGCTCGCCCCTATCCAGCGCATCAGCTATCAAAATGTACACATATCCTAAATGTTATTATATGATGGGCGACAAAGTTACATTATTTTTCTGACAATTCCTTCTTTTATCGAAAGTTTTTTTCATAAAATTTTCATCGAGGTAGTTAGGGAAACACCATCCTAGATGTTGATATTTGTTCCTCGGGACGGCACCAAAGTGCCCACACCGAGGGCACTTTGGTGCCGTCCCGAGGAACAAAACTGGGGATACTAGATAGGGATTTGCCCCTTTTTGTGCTGTGTAGAAGTACGAATTGCCTTTTCTACCTCACACCTCACACTACACGGGATAACATACTGATACACAATATCTATGATGGTGTGAGGTGTGGGCAAGCACACCTCACAACACCTCACTATTTTTATATAAAAAATTCTCTTCTTCTAAATCCAACAACAAAAATCTAATTTCTTGTTTGTGAGGTGTTGTGAGGTGTCAGTGAGGTGTCAGCCCCGACACCTCACTAGCACTAACGTATGATTTACAACCAGTTACGGTATATTTGTGAGGTGTGAGGTCTATTTTGCAAATCTATTTGTTTCTAGAACCAAAACAGAGGAAATGCAGAAAAATCAGGGGGCAGCCAGAAATTGAACCGTTTTGAACCAATCCACTTCCACCTATTTTATATATCTTTGCAAACGGCAAATGAATATAAAACAATAATAACAAAACATAAATAAAGAAAGACAGCCAACCTCGCCATCTGGCATCTATATCGTAAACAATAAGAAAGTAGCGGTCAGATAGATATTAGAAAATAACAGATAACACCGCCATAACTATGCTAAAAAAGATAGTTATGGCGGTAGTATAGCACTTTCAAGCAAGCGACAATCCCTTAATGAATCTTAAAAAAGTCGTTTTATTTGTCCGGAACTAAACATTTTTGTATCTTTGCGGACGAATAAAACGACTTTTTATGGAAAATATCATTGGAAGGAAAAAGGAAATCAAAGAGATTAAAGACCTCTATCACAGCGGCAAAGCAGAGTTTGTCGCCATCTATGGTCGTCGCCGTATAGGTAAAACCTTTCTGGTAGATGAAGCTTTGAAAGGAAAAATCACATTCCGACATGCAGGTTTATCTCCTGTTGATGAAGCAACGGAAAAGAACAGCTTGAAAAATCAGCTCAAGCATTTCTACTTATCTCTCCAACTGCAAGGCATGAAGAAAAGCAAATGCCCAACAAATTGGTTGGAAGCCTTCTTCCTACTCTCTAAATATCTAGAAGAGAAAGACAATGGTAGCAGACAAGTCATATTCTTAGATGAATTGCCTTGGCTAGACACTCCTCGTTCTGGCTTCATCACTGCATTCGAAGGTTTTTGGAACACATGGGCTTGCCACAGAAGCAATATCATGCTCGTTTGCTGCGGCAGTACCAACTCTTGGATGCTCAACAATCTAGTAAACAACCACGGAGGCTTATACGGAAGAACTACATACGAAATCAAGTTGGCTCCATTCACACTCAATGAATGTGAGGCATATTACCAATCCAAAGGCATCAAGATGTCTAGATATGACATCACCCAAGGATACATGATTCTTGGAGGCATACCTTACTACTTGGGCTATATGAAAAAAGGTCTCAGTTTGGCTCAAAACATTGACCAACTGTTCTTCACCAACAATGCCAAATTGAAAATAGAATACGACAGGCTCTTTGCTTCAGTATTCAGTAATCCGGAAGAAATGAAAAGGATTGTCAACTTTCTTGGCACGAAACACATGGGGTATACAAGAATAGAAATATCAGATGCCCTGCATATCCCAGCAGGTGGAAATCTCTCTAAAATGCTAGGAGCTCTTATCGCTAGTGACTTCATCGAGATTTACGTGCCTTTCGGATATACCAAGAAACAAGAGTATTATCGATTAACTGACCCTTTCTGCCTATTCTACCAAAAGTTTGTAAATGGTCACGATGCCCTAGACGACAACTTCTGGATGCACAATATTGACTCTTCTGCCATCAATAGCTGGCGAGGAATAGCATTTGAAGAAATCTGCTTTCTGCACATCAATCAAATAAAAGAGGCCTTGGGAATAGCAGGTGTCTCCTCGGCACAATCGGCATGGACCGATAAGGGTGACGAGAACAAGGAAGGACTACAGATTGATATGTTGATAGATAGAAAAGACAACATTATCAATATGTGTGAGATGAAATTCTACAATGAGGAATTCTCTGTTAGCAAGTCATACCACTCTGTCTTGATGCATCGCCAAAACTCATTGGCAGAGCATATATCTAAAAAGAAAGCAATCCATTCTACGCTCATTACCACTTATGGACTGAAATATAATGAGTATAGTGGTGATTTTCAGCAAGTAGTAACACTGGACGATTTGTTTAGATGACAAATAAATAAGCTGAACTATAGCCATAACTATCATTTTTAACCCACTTATGGCTATAGTCCAGCATTCTTTCCACACTAAAAAAGAAGGAAACTGAAAATTGAACCGTTTTGAACCAATGGGATTTCAATAGAAAAGTGTATCTTTGCAGAGTTTAAAGTAAATACATCATTCATAAAAACTAGTAAAGATATGAAGAGGATTATCATGACTCTGATTGAAGCCGCAGGAAGAGAGTTCTGAGATTTCAGAGAAATGCTCCGAGACATCTCCAACAGGCGACAATATGAAATCCGAAACATGATTCATGTCTGCAAAGATACTAAAATAAAGTGGAAAAAGAAACTTTTTCGGCTATTTAAATAACTTTTTTGCAAAAAACTTTGGCACTTAAAACAAAAAAACGTAACTTTGCAACGAATCTATCTATTTTAAGTATACATCAAAACTAGAGTAATATGAAAAGGTTATACCCTACACTCAGTATGTTATTGCTGCTTGGATTGCATGCAACGCCAAGCTTTTCGCAGAACGATGACTTTGTAAAGCAATTCCAGCAGGCTAGAAGCCAGATGCTGGGAGACTACAATAAGTTCCGCAACACCGTACTTACCGACTACGATAAGTACATGGAAGGCGTGTGGAAAGAGTATAAGCAGTTTAAAGCCGACAAACTGCCAAATATCCCTAAGCCAAAGGATCCACCAGCTTACAAGAAGCCTACCGTTCCTGAGCAGCCAGTGAGCATGAAGCCTAAGCAGCCAGTGAGCCCGATACAGATACCAGAGGGAGCTGGCGGCTTTGTAAAGAATCCAAATGCCAATGACATGCCGGCTCTGCCTACTGATCCACTGGCTAAGGTGCCTCCTACGCAGAAACCAGCAAACAAGCCTTTGACTCCACCAGCCGAGCGTCCTACAATCGACCCGGTGAACAAGCCAAAGTTGCCTGAGATAAAGCCAGATATCCCAGATATCGACTATACGGGTTCGGGGATCGAAGTGCCTCTGATGCCAATTATCTCCAGCGTCCCTGTGATGCCAGCCCTGCCTAACATCGGGCATGTCAATGTGCCAGAAAGCAAGCAGAGCATAGAGATAGACTTCTATGGCGAGAAGATCCAGATGCAGAAGGCTACCAAGATAGCATCTATGAACATCGGCTCTTCCAACGACGTGGCTTCATACTGGAAACTGCTCAAGAAGTCTGACCTCAAGGAGGTGACCCAGGCTTTCGCCACCCAATCCAGAAAAATGGGACTCAGCGACTGGGCATCAGCCATGCTCGTGGAGAAATACATCGACGCCGTGATGCCTAACGCCAGCAAGAACGAGAAGGTGATAGCCACCCAGTATGTGCTAGCCAACTGCGGTTACAACATCCGACTGGGCATGAACAAGACCACCGTGGCTATGCTCGTGCCATACATGGAGCATGTATATGAGAAATCATTCATCTTCATCGACAGCAAGCGATACTATCTATATCCAGACGTAGAATCTGACGGTGTGTTCCGCTCTTGCGAATTGCCTAAGGACGCAGAACTGGGCAAGGACGTGGAGCTCCGCTTTGCCGGCAAGGCTCAGATAGGCAATGAGACCAAGCCATTCAACTTCCAGGGAGCAGGACTTACCCTGACGGGCGAAGTGAACACTGGCATCATGCCATTGCTCGATGAATATCCAATGATAGACATCCCTACCGTAGCATCATCAGTAGTCAACAAGAAGACTCGCGACCAGGTAGTGGAGCAAATCAAGGCTCAGGTACAGGGCATGGACGAGCAGCAGGCAGCCAACAAGATACTACACTTCATACAGTATAGCTTCAAGTATGCCACTGACGACCAGCAGTTTAATCGAGAGAAATACTTCTACTTCGAAGAGACTCTCTACTATCCAAAGAACGACTGCGAGGACCGTGCCATCTTCTATGCCTACTTGATACATGAGATATTGGGACTCGACGTACACCTCATCCAGTTCCCAGGTCATGAGTGTACGGCTGTGGCATTCAGTAAGCCTATCGAGAACGCCAGCTCATACGAGTATAAGGGCAAGACCTACTATATCTGCGACCCAACCTATATAGGTGCCAACATCGGAAGATGTATGCCAGCCTATAAGAACGAAAGTCCACAGATAGAGGTGTGGTACTAACAGCAATATACAGAAAAAGAAGAATGATATTTAGACATCAGATATTCCTCATCGCCATTCTCTTGATGGCGATGAGGAGTCTACAAGCACAGGCACAGGAGGATTTTCCATATCCTTCTGTGCCTGCTGAGTTAACGACTCCCCAGGAGAGAGCCGACTATGTGGTGCGCCATTATTGGGACAACATCAACTTTCAGGACACCACCCTTATCCATCGTCCGGGCATGATAGAGCAAGGTTTTGTCAATTTCATCGACCTGCTACCCCACCTGGGCAAGCTAGAACTGGTAGGTTGGCAGGTTTTCACGGAGAAAGCCTTGGGCAAGAACGCCACCTACGACAACTATCTGAAGGGGCTAGCCGAGCGATACCTCTATACCGCCACCTCGCCCATGCGCAACGATAGCCTCTACTGCCATCTGCTGGCAGCCATCAACCAGCTGCCAACCACCAGCGAGGAAGAGCGAGAGAAGAACCTCTTCCTCATCACCCAGCTTGGCAAGAACAAGGTGGGCGATGTGGCAACCAACTTCGAATATACTGACGAGAAGGGCAACAAGCACCAGCTCCATGACGTAGCAGCCGACTACACCTTATTATATATGTATGACCCCGACTGCGAAACTTGTCACCAAGTGGAGGAAGAGATGAAGAAAGAGCCATTGCTCCAGCAAGCCGCTGCCCCAACAGGCAATCATCAAGCCACAGCCCACATCGCCATCGTCAGAGTAAATGCCATGGCTCGGAAAGACCTATGGAAGAGTTATTATTTCCGCTCTTTCCCTACCCTCTATCTGCTAGACAAAAGCAAGAGAGTGGTATTAAAAGACACAGAACTGGGCAAAATAGTGAGTTTTTTAAGAGAAAATAGGTGATAACTCACTAAAAAGTAGTATCTTTGCAGCCGAAATTGCAATTTTATATATAATTAATGAAGATTCTAGTAACGGGTGCGTCGGGTTTTATCGGCAGTTACATCGTGGAAGAAGCCCTCAGACAGGGCATGGAGACATGGGCGGCAGTACGCCCTACCAGCAGCAAGAAGTATCTGCAAGACGAGCGCATCCATTTTATCAATCTCAATCTTTCTTCACAGGAAGAGTTGGAGAAAGAACTCGCCCCACATGAGTTCGACTATATCGTGCATGCAGCCGGCGCTACCAAGTGTCTGCATGCTGAGGACTTTTATAGGGTTAACACCGAGGGCACCAAGCACTTGGTGGATGCCATCGTGCATCTCGGCATGCCTATCAAGCGATTTGTATTCGTCAGTTCGCTCAGCATCTTCGGAGCTATCCGTGAGGAACAGCCCTATCAGGAGATAACCGAGCACGATACACCTAAGCCCAACACGGCTTATGGCAAGAGCAAGCTAGAGGCGGAACGCTATCTAGACAGCATCGGCAACAACTTCCCTTACATCATCCTGCGCCCTACCGGCGTATATGGTCCTAGGGAGAAAGACTACTTCTTGATGGCAAAGAGCATCAAGCAGCATGTGGACTTTGCCGTGGGATTCAAGCGTCAAGACATCACCTTCGTCTATGTACAGGATGTGGTGCAGGCCGTGTTCCTTGCCCTAGACCATGGCATGAACGGCAGGAAATACTTCCTCAGCGATGGCGAGGTATACCAGTCGGCAACCTTCAGCGACTTGCTCCAGAAAGAGTTGGGCAATCCATGGATGCTGCGCATCAAGGCACCAATCTGGGTGCTGCGCATCGTAACCTTCGTGGGCGAATACATCGGCAGGATAACAGGCAAGATGTCTGCCCTGAACAATGATAAGTATAACATCCTGAAGCAGCGCAACTGGCGATGCGACATCGAACCAGCCATGGACGAGTTGGGCTATCATCCCCACTATCCACTGGAGCGCGGCGTAAAACTGGCCATCAAATGGTATCAGGAGAATGGATGGATTTAGAATAATTAAGAATTAAGAATTAATAATTAAGAATGAGTCATGGCTACTTAAAAGTAGGTTACGCCTTTTCATTATACATTATTAATTATAAATTAACATAGCGTGATAAAAGATTATTTTAAGATAGAAAAGAACCCGAAGAAAGGACTCTTACCCTTGGAATGGGCGATGCTGGGCTATATGGCGATAACCATCGTGACGATGCTCTTCACCTACACCAAGCTCGTAAACCCTGAGGCAATGCTTTGGGGGAGACTCCGAGTACTCGTCATCACCGCGGCTCTATGGGCAGTGTATCGTATGCTGCCTTGCCGCATCACCAAGATGGTGCGCATCATGGCACAGATAGCCTTGCTTGCCTGGTGGTACCCGGATACTTATGAGATCAACCGTATGTTCCCCAACCTGGACCACATCTTTGCGGGTTGGGAACAAGACATCTTCGGCTGCCAACCCGCCCTCTACTTTGCCAAGGCAATGCCATGGGCTGTGGTGAGCGAGCTGATGTCGATGGGATATGTGATGTATTATCCGATGATAGCCCTCATCGTGCTCTATTACTTCTTCTATAAGTATCAGGAGGCAGAGAGAGCTTCGTTTGTGATATTGGCAGGCTTCTTCCTCTATTACGTGGTATTCATCTACGTACCAGTAGTGGGACCTACCTTCTATTATGATGCCGTGGGAGTCAGAGACATAGCGCAGGGCGTATTCCCTGCCTTGGGCGATTACTTCAACACCCATACCGATTGTCTGCCTACACCTGGCTACAGTGATGGTATCTTCTACCAGCTGGTGGAAGATGCAAAGGCTACAGGCGAAAGACCTACGGCGGCATTCCCTAGTTCGCACGTGAGCATCAGCACCATCTGCTTGCTCCTGGGCTGGCACAGCGGCAATCGTAAGTTGGTATACATCATGTTGCCATTCTACATCTTCCTCTGCCTAGCCACAGTTTATATCCAGGCGCACTATCTCATCGATGCCATCGCCGGATTGGCATCGGGAGTCATCGTATACTTCCTGCTTATGGCTGTATCGAAGAACATGGTGGAGAGCAAGAAGGCTAGCTCCAGACTGAGATTCAGAGATTAAATACATATTATATAAATAACGGAACAAATAAAGTAGAATTCATCTAGAACAATGAAGAAACTATTTATCGAAACGTATGGCTGCCAGATGAACGTGGCAGACAGTGAAGTAGTGGCTAGCGTGATGCAAATGGCTGGCTACGAAGTGTGCGAGAAGGAAGAGGAGGCTGATGCCATCTTCCTGAACACTTGCAGTGTGCGAGAAAACGCAGAAAACAAGATTTACCATCGCCTCGACACCCTCCATGCTGAGCAGAAGAAGGGCAGAAAGGTGATACTCGGTGTATTGGGATGTATGGCTGAGCGAGTAAAGGACGACCTCATCCAAAACCACTATGCCAACCTGGTTTGTGGTCCAGACAGCTATCTGAACCTGCCAGATATGATTGCCCAGTGCGAGAATGGAAACAACGCCATGAACATCGAACTGAGCAAGACGGAGACTTACCGTGACATCGTGCCTCAGCGCCTCGGCGTGAACCGTGTGAGCGGATTCGTGAGCATCATGCGTGGTTGCAACAACTTCTGCCACTACTGCATCGTGCCTTATACCCGTGGTAGAGAGCGCAGTCGTGACGCAGAGAGCATCTTGAGAGAGGTACGCGACTTGCACGACCGTGGTTTCAAGGAGGTTACCCTGCTCGGACAGAATGTAAACAGCTATGGTCTCTCACCATCGGGCAAGCGTGAGGAGGGCAGCGTATCCTTCGCCCAGCTGCTGAGAATGGTAGCCGAGGCAGTGCCAGATATGCGCGTTCGCTTCACCACCTCCAACCCAGAGGACATGACCGAGGACATCCTCCACGCCATTGCCGATGAGCCCAACCTCTGCAACCATATCCACTTCCCTGCACAGAGCGGAAGCAACAAGATACTGAAGTTGATGAATCGCAAGTATACCCGTGAGGAATACTTGGAGAAGATAGCAGCCATCAAGCGCATCATCCCAGGTTGCGGCATCACCACCGATATCTTCGTGGGTTATCACAACGAAGATGAGGAAGACCATCAATTGACTCTCTCCTTGGTCAAGGAAGTAGGTTTCGACAGTGCCTTCATGTTTAAGTATTCAGAGCGTCCAGGCACTTATGCAGCCAAGCACTTGCCAGACAATGTGCCAGAGGAGACCAAGATAGCCCGCCTCAACGAGCTTATCAAGCTCCAAACCGAGGTGAGCGCCGAGCAAAACAAGAAGGACGAGGGCAAGGAATTCACCATCCTGATCGAGAACTTCAGCAAGCGAAGCCGTGAGCAGATGATGGGCAGAACCGAGCAAAACAAGGCAGTGGTCATCGACAAGGGCAACCACCACATTGGTGAGTTTGTGAAGGTCCGCATCACTGGTTCTACCTCAGCAACCCTCTTCGGAGAAGAAATTTCAGAATAAAACTAAAGAAAAACCGCCAAAAATTTGGCGGTTTTCTCTAAAAACACTATATTTGCAGCTATGAAGGAATTCTTGCAAGTTTTACGCCGATTTGTCCCTCCATACAAGAAGTATCTAGGGCTCTCTGTTCTGTTCAATATCCTCTCTGCGATATTGAACATATTCTCGTTTGCAGCCTTGATACCAATCCTGCAGATCCTCTTCCAAGTAGACGGTGGCATCCGTGCCAACGACTATATGCAGTGGAACGGCGACTGGGGCACCATCAAGGAGGTAGCCACCAACAATATGTACTATTACATCCAGGAGTTTATCGTGGCTCATAGTGCATCAGCCGCCCTCTTGGTCATCGGCTTGTTCCTTGCATTCATGACCTTCCTGAAGACGGGAGCCTACTTCCTCTCTTCTGCCACTATCATCCCTATCCGCACCGGCATCGTGCGCGATATTCGCAACCAGCTCTATCAGAAGATTACTTCCCTCTCACTGGGTTTCTTCAGCGAGGAGCGCAAGGGCGACATCATAGCCCGCATGAGCGGTGATGTGCAGGAGGTAGAGAATAGCATTATGTCATCTCTCGACATGCTCTTCAAGAATCCAATCTTGATTCTCTTCTATTTCTGCACGCTGATATTCATCAGTTGGCAGCTCACCCTCTTCACCATTCTCTTTGTGCCACCTTTCGGCTGGTTCATGGGATTCGTGGGCAGAAAGCTGAAGGCAAAGAGCATCACGGCGCAGGCTTTGTGGAGCGACACCATGAGCATGGTGGAAGAAACACTCAGCGGACTGCGCATCATCAAGGCTTTCTGTGCCGAGGATAAAATGAATGGAAGATTCGACCAGGTAAACAGCGACTACCGCAACAATATCATGCTTGTCAACATACGCCAGCAGATGGCGCACCCTATGAGTGAGTTCCTGGGCACCGTGCTCATCGTCATCGTATTGTGGTTTGGTGGCATCTTGGTATTGGACTATGGCCGCATCGATGGTCCTACCATCATCTTCTATCTGGTTATGCTCTATAGCATCATCAATCCGCTGAAGGAATTTTCCAAGGCTAGCTACAACATCCCTAAGGGACTTGCCAGCATGGAGCGCATCGACAAGATTCTGCAAGCTGAGGTGGAGATTAAAGACAAGGAGAACCCAGAGCACATCAGTAGCTTTGAGCATCAGATAGAGTTCCGCCACGTATCATTTGCCTATACTGATAATAAGACCGATGAGTTGGTATACGTGCTCAAGGACATCAACCTCGTAATACCAAAGGGCAAGACCGTAGCCTTGGTAGGACAGAGCGGTAGCGGCAAGAGTACGATGGTAGACTTGATACCTCGCTACTACGATGTACAGGAGGGCGAAGTGCTCATCGACGGCATCAATGTGAAAGACCTTGCCGTACACGATCTCCGCCAGTTGATAGGTAATGTAAACCAGGAGGCTATCCTCTTCAATGCTTCCTTCAAGGACAACATACGCTTTGGTAAGACCGATGCTACAGACGAAGAGATAGCCAATGCAGCGAAGATTGCCAATGCCTACGAATTTATCACCAAGTCAGAGCATGGCTTCGATACCAACATCGGTGATCGTGGCGGCAGACTCTCAGGTGGTCAGCGTCAGCGTGTCAGCATAGCTCGTGCCATCTTGAAGAATCCTCCTATCCTCATTCTCGACGAGGCGACATCGGCACTTGACACCGAGAGCGAGCGTCTGGTGCAGGATGCCTTGGAGAAGCTGATGAAGACCCGTACTACCGTGGCTGTCGCCCACCGACTGAGTACCATCAAACATGCTGACGAGATATGCGTGCTGCATGAGGGCAGGATTGTGGAGCGTGGTACCCACGACGAGCTGATAGAGAAAGATGGATACTACAAGAAGCTCCACGACATGCAGCAGGTATAAGGTCAATCAAGAATTAATAATTAAGAATTAATAATGCATAATGGTTAAGGTTGTTTACGCATTCTTTTATGCAATATCGCTATTGCCCTTCTGGGCGCTATATTGCCTCGCCGACTTTGAGTACTTCATGATGTATCACGTCATCAAGTACCGCAGGGGCATTGTGCGTAAGAATCTGTCCACCGCCTTCCCCGAGAAACCGGAGGCTGAGATCAGAGACATCGAGAAGAAATTCTACCACTGGTTTTGCGATTACTTCTTCGAGGCAGTCAAGCTGCTTAGCATCAGCGACAAGGAGTTGCGCAAGCGATTCTCTGTATACAACAGCGAGCAGGTGGAGCAATGCTTCCAAGAAGGGCAGAATGTGGCAGCCATACTGGGACATTACTGCAACTGGGAGTGGCTATCCTGCGTGGGCATCGAGCTGCCCAAGACTCGCATGATGGGACTCATCTATCATCCGCTGCGCAATCACACCTTCGACGAACTCTTCAAGCGCATCCGCTCTCACGAGGCAAATGGCATCGTGGTGCCCAAGAAAGACATCCTCCGCTATCTCGTGGATTACAAGCGCCGAGGCATCATGAACATCTTTGGCTATATCAGCGACCAGGGACCTAAGTGGGAGAACATACATCTGTGGCTTCCATTCCTCAACCACCCCGAGACTCCAGTGTTTACGGGAGGTGAGCGAATCATGAGGAAGATGAACGATGCCGTGTTCTATGTAGAGATGAGCCGCCCGAAGCGAGGCTACTACACCGCCACTTACAAGCTTATCACCCGTGATCCCAACTCGCTCCCAGAGCATGAGATAACCCGCCGTTTCTTCCAGATGCTAGAAGAAACCATCCGCCAGAATCCACCTTACTATCTGTGGACTCACAACCGATGGAAGAGAACCAAGGCTGAATTTGACAAGCGATACGAAATCGTAAACGGCAAGGTAATTCCTAGAAATTAAAAAAGATAGCCTCCACATCAGCGAGGCTTGCTATTCAGAAGATATATAGATTTATGAGAATCGTTCTTTTTTGTGAAAACAAGTATGCCATCGACATACTCAACCCGATACAAGAACATGTGACAAAGCAACATTTGCCACACGAGATATTGTGGTATATCCACAAACCAAAGATAGACAGTTTTCCATACGCCGACCAGGTGAAATGGACCAACTCTATTCAAGAAGTCTATGACTTCCAGCCAGAAGCTATCTACGTGCCAGGCAACATTGTGCCTTACTATCTGCCAGGCGTAAAGATACAAGTGTTCCATGGATATGCCGCCGAGAAGAAAGACCACTGGATTATCCGTCGCTACTTCGACACCTATTTTACCCAAGGTCCTTACTTCACCTCCCACTTCCAGGCACTCGCCAAGAAATATGGCGACTTCGAGGTATTGGAGACAGGATGGCCTAAGCAAGATTGGATCAAGGCCAATCTCCATAAGTATGACGCCGAGAGAGAAGAACTGCTCCAGAAGAGTGGCAAGCAGACCATTATCCTCTATGCCCCAACCTTCTCGCCCAAGCTCACCTCCCTGCCTTATCTGAAGGAAGAACTGGGCAAGTTGGCTAAGGAGAGAAACGCCTTGGTACTGATGAAATTCCACCCACTCACCCGACAAGAATGGGTAGATGAATATCGCAAATGGGCAGAGGACAAGGAAGATGTCATCTTCATCGACAAGGGCGAGAACGTAACCAAGTATCAGCTGATGGCAGACACCCTGATTAGCGATACCTCCTCTACCATCTACGAGTTCCTGTTGCTCTCCCGTCCCGTCATCACGCTGGGCACTATCTCCAAGGATATCTATTGGGAGAACATCACCGATGCCTCCCAGCTGATAGCCGCATACGACCATGCCCTCCACGACCCAGAGGCTATAGCCAAGCGCCAGTGGATAGTAGACAATTACGATCCTTATCTAGATGGCAACGTATGCCAGCGAATGCTCGACGGAGCAGAGGATTACATCCGCCGCCATGGTGTGCCAAGCAAGCGTCATCTGAATCTGTGGCGCAAATACACCAGCATCAAAACATTTGGTAGAATCAAAAGACATTAATATATATATAATAAGGTATGATAAACTTTACAGTAGGTCCTGTGATGGCAAGCGATGAGGTAAGAGCCATCGGTGCTGAGCAGGTACCATATTTCAGAACAGCCGAGTTTTCCGAGACGATGAAGGAGAACGAACGACTCATGAAGAAGTTTGCCAAGGCTCCAGCTGATGCCCGTGTGGTATTTATCACGGGTTCGGGCACCGCATCCATGGAGGCTGTGGTGATGAACACCTTTACTGCTGCCGACAAGGTACTGGTGGTAAATGGCGGTAGCTTTGGTCATCGCTTTGTGCAACTGTGTGAGATACACGACATACCTCATACCGAAATCAAGCTCCAGATGGGCACTCCCCTCACAGCCGAAGACCTCAAACCATACGAGAATCAAGGCTACACAGGATTTCTAGTCAATCTGCACGAGACATCCACCGGTGTGCTCTATGACATAAAGATGATTAGCGACTTCTGTCATCGCAATCATATCTTCCTGGCCGTAGACTCCATCAGTTCTTTCCTCGCTGACCCATTCAATATGAAGGAACTCGGCGTGAACGTAATGATTACGGGCTCACAGAAGGCACTGGCGTGTCCTCCAGGCATCTCTGTCATCATCCTCGATGCAGAGGCAATCAAGCGAGTAGAGGCAAACAAGGTTAAGTCGATGTATTTCGACCTGAAGGATGCCTTGAAGAACGGTGAGCGTGGACAGACTCCTTTCACCCCAGCCGTAGGAACCTTACTACAGATTCATGCCCGTCTGAAGGAGATAGAGCGCAATGGCGGTGTGGAAAGCGAGAACCAGCGCATGAAGATGCTTGCCGAAGACTTCAGAAGCAAGATCAAGGACCTACCATTCACCATCGTGTCTCAGTCGATGTCGAACGCCGTTACCCCACTCCATCCACTGCATGCCTCAGCCTATGATATCTTCCTCAAACTGAAGGATGAGTATGGCATCTGGGTATGCCCTAACGGAGGAGACATGGCAGAGAAGGTGTTCCGCGTGGGACATCTGGGCAACCTGACTCCAGAAGACAACGCAACCCTAGTGGATGCCCTCAAGGATATGCACGCCAAGGGATTGTTATAATATATATAATAAGGTATAGGCTCAACCTCATATAGAAAGAAGAACTATGGTAAAAGTCATCACATACGGCACCTACGACCTCTTGCATTATGGTCACATACGTCTCCTGGAGCGCGCCAAGGCTCTGGGCGATTACCTCATCGTGGGCGTAACCTCAGATACCTTCGACCGTGAGCGAGGCAAGATCAATGTACAGCAATCGCTCATGGAGCGCATCGAGGCAGTGAGAGCCACGGGCATAGCCGATGAAATCATCATAGAGGAATACGAGGGACAGAAGATAGATGACATCAAGCGATATGATGTAGATATCTTTACCGTAGGTTCCGACTGGAAGGGCAAGTTTGATTATCTCAATGCCTACTGCAAGGTGGTATACCTAGACCGCACCAGCGGCATCTCCAGCACCGAGATACGTAGCGAGCAGCAGGCAGTGCGACTGGGCTTGGTGGGCGAATCGCCTATCCTCAACAAGATAGAGCGGGAAAGCCAATATGTCAATGGATTGGAGGCTGGCAAGGTGTTCAGCCTCAACGACAAGTATCTATCAGCCACATTGAAAGCCGAGGACAAGAAAGCCTCTTCTTATCAAGACTTGCTCAAGCAGAGCGATGCCCTCTACGTCATCTCTGCCCCAGAAAAACATTATGCCCAAATCAAGGAAGCACTAGAGCAAGGCAAACACGTATTGTGCGAATCGCCTATCACCATGAATGTGGGTGAATGGGAAAAGCTGAAGCAGATAGCCAAGGCTCAGAACGTGGTATTGATGGATGGCATCAAGACAGCCTATTCCGTGGCATATTATCGTCTATTGCTCCTTGCGAAGGGCGGCATCATCGGCGACATCGTGTCGGTGGATGCCACTTGTACCAGTCTAGTAGACTTCGACCCTACGCAAGACTCCAAGAAGAGCCTCTACGAGTGGAACAGCATCTGCGCCTGGGGACCAACCGCCCTCCTGCCCATCTTCCAACTCTTGGGCACCGACTATTTGAGCAAGCAGATAGCCACCCACTTCCTCGACAAGTCCAAGCGCTATGATGCCTTTACCAAGATTAGCCTCCTCTATCCGCATGCTGTAGCCTCACTCAAAGTGGGACAAGGAGTAAAGTCGGAAGGCGAGCTCATCATCTCGGGCACCAAGGGCTACATCTACGTGCCAGCCCCATGGTGGAAGACAGATTACTTTGAGGTAAGATACGAGAACCCGCAGAACAACAAGCGTTACTTCTACCAACTAGATGGCGAAGGTCTGCGCTACGAGCTTCTCTCCTTCCTCAAAGCCATCCGCACCGACAAGGACTTCTCTTACGTAAGCGATAACATCTCTAAAGAAATCATCCAGATCATCTCCGACTTCGAAGAGAGAAAGGATATGGTGATGATATAAAAATATCAAGTAAGTCACAAATCGACTTTACTTGATATTTTTTTGATACGATCTTCTATAATTTTACTTACAGCAGCAAACTGATAGATACCTTCATAACAGGCACAAATAAAGCCCTCCTTACCATCACGGAATCCACCTTTCTGTATATATGCCCGGAAGAATCTAACAAATGGGCGATAGAACAAAGCTGCCATTCCGTAATGGCGGTCTTTCTTCTTTGCTATTTCATTCTCTGTATATTGGTTTATTTTCCCGATACGACAAGAGATGCTATCATCTGCTAGATGTATAAAAGCCATATCTTTATTGCTGGCAGGAATCTTATCTATACGACCACTCACCTTTGGGTCAGCATGAATGATTGGTGGCCAAACCGTGCCTTCCTTCAGAAAGAAGCGCAACTGATAATCTGGGTAGAAACAATGCATAAATCGCCCCATAAAGCGACTACGGCGAGGAATATAAAGCCCTCGGGGAGCATCATCTTGAGCTATCAAATCATAAAGATACTCTTTTAATTTCACAGGAACTAGCTCATCGGCATCAACCACTAATATCCACTTATGCGAAGCTGCATCAAGGGCACACTGCCTTGCAGGTTCACAAATCTGATAGTTGCCTCTTGGAAATACAACAACCTTGCAACCATAACGCTGGGCAATAGCTACAGTATCATCTGTACTCTCCATATCACACACTACCACTTCGTCAAATCCCTTGACGGTCTCCAACACCTCTTCTAGATGCATGGAAGCATTATATGTATTGATGACAACAGATATTTTATTATCTGTCTCTCCATTTATTTTATTCTTGTCCATAAATATTTATTATATAATTCTTCTATCTCTTCTTATATTTCTGATTCGGATGATTAGGAACTCCAGGGAAAAGCATTTCCAGACTATTATCATGTAGCATCTTCGGAATTATATAAATTCCCAAATACCTTTTATTTCGATTGACTAATGCAGATAATTCATCTAAAGCCCTCCAATCAGAACAGATTTCCAAGATAACTTTTTTTAACTCATCATAAGACATTCGTTGTTTCAGCTGAGAATCCGTATTAGAGCTTGCTATATTAGAAGCTGAGCTTGCTATATTAGAAGCTGAGCTTGCTATATTAGAAGCTGAGCTTGCTATAT